>WNGJ01000604.1_pt1 | contig 35874 bp, 25 predicted proteins | sample 5400611 | NCBI WGS metagenome assembly WNGJ01 (sample SAMN13153375, study PRJNA577476) | soil metagenome | isolation source: 40 cm soil or saprolite under Garry oak tree replicate 1 | place: USA:California | collected 2016-06-15
CTATGAACATCATCCTGAAAGTCATCCTGGCCGTCTACAATTTTTTCGTCGGCGACCTGGTAATCCTGCTAGGCGTGACCCTCCTGATGGTCATTCTCGCCCTGATCCACTTCCTGGGCGCATTGGCAGCGCTTCGAGGAGGATCAGGCATCATCCTGATCGTCGGCGTGCTGGCAACGCTTGTGGCCACCCTGGGCCGTGAGGTCATACGGCCCGAAAACAGGCAAAAGGCGTAACCCTTACCTCTTGTGGGTCATGCGAAACCGAGCATTTCGGTGGACGCTCGTATCGTCCGCCTGCACAGAGCATTGATGGGTGAAATGTAACACGTTTTCCTCTAGACGAATCAACAGAAAGAAGAAAGGAACACAACCATGGGATTTGAACATGGGGAGGAGGAGGTCGAGCACGATGCAACATGATCCGGAGCCTCTGTATCCGAAAGCGATGGAGATGCCACATCTCACGATACCGGTGAGTGAGCGCGATCATATCCATGGGTCAGCAACCGCGGCGGTAACATTGGTTGAGTACGGTGACTACGAATGTCCCTACTGCGCGCTTGCCTACCCTGTCGTGAAAGAGATCCAACGGCAACTCGGTCCATCCTTACGCTTTGTCTTTCGCCATTTTCCCTTGACGCAATTTCATCCACATGCCAGGCATGCTGCGGAAGCGGCGGAAGCGGCGGCTGCCCAGGGCACGTTTTGGCACATGCACGAGATGTTATTCGAGCACCAGGATGCGCTCGACGATGAGCACCTGCAGCACTATGCTGCCGCTCTTGGACTGGATACCGAGCGCTTCCAGTGGGAGTTGCGCACCCATGTTTTTGCGCATCGGGTGGAGGAGGACGCCGAAAGCGGGAGGCATAGCCGAGTGAGCGGTACCCCGACCTTCTTCATCAACGGGATACGTCATGATGATACGTACACGCTTGATGTGCTGTTGCCTGCAGTGAGAAGAGCCTCTACCCTGGGCTGAACAGGAACGCTCAGCTTGAGACAGGGTATCCTCAAACTGCGCGAGATCATAGAAAAACAAGGTCTGAAACTTCGTCAACTTTCATGAAATCGCCTGGCTTCCCACTTGACGGCGGCCGCGTGTTGCGCTCCATCGTGTGGAGGCTCACCGGCAATCTGCGTCAAGCCACGCGTGTCGCCTCGCTGGCAGGCCAGTTCATTGCCTACCTGTTCATCCTGCTTGGCATCTGGATCTTCTTCGCCGGCAGCATCTTAGATGGCATCTGGCTCGGTTTCATCGGTTGGTTCTTGTTAAGCGCCGCCCAGTCAGCCAACGCCCAAGGCATGCTGACGTCCGTCTTGCGTGGCGTGAGGGTGAGTGAGGTCATGCATCCCAAACCGACGACCGTCCCTGCCGACATCTCGCTGCAACAACTGGTCGATGCCTACTTTCTGCCCGGTGGTCTGCGCTACGCCCTGGTGATGCAAGCCGATCACCTGGTGGGTCCGATGACGCTCAGTGATATCCGCCATATTCCACGTGAACAGTGGGGACAGGTTCCCGTCAGCACTGCTATGATCCCGCTTTCGCGCTTGCACGTCATGACCCCGCAGCAGAGCTTGACCCTTTAATGGCAGGTCGCGACGTGAATCAGTTGCCCGTGGTAGAAAATGGCGCCCTGGTTGGCATACTGAGCCGCGATGCCATCGTCGAGTATCTGGAAGTGCGACGGGGTCTCGGTGTAGATACCTCGAAAAGCGATGCTCAAAACCAGTTGCATAACGCTGCCTAAAGAACACGAGTTGAAAAGGAAAGTAGACGATGCTACTGGCCCACGCCGTTTCGCAAGCCGGAGGGTTGGGCATGCTCGGCATTGGCAGCACGGAGTCAGTCGACTTCCTGGTGCAAGAATCGGCCATTGCCCGCGGCACCGATCAGATGCGCTTTGGCATCGGCCTACATGCCTGGGCCATCGAAAAGCGCCCTGACCTGCTGGACGCGGCGATAGAGGCCGCCCCGTTTCTCATCTCCATTTCGTTTGGCTCCGCTGCTCCCTACGCGGAGCGGCTGCACCTGCGCGGCATTGTGCTAGCCACGCAGGTCAATACGCGAGCTGAAGCCGTGCGGGCTGAGCGGAGTGGCGTCGATCTCATTCGGGCGCAGGGGACGGAAGCCGGGGGACACGTCAGCGGCCAGGTGAGCACGCTTCCCCTGCTGCAAGCTGTGCTGGAGGCGGTGCGGGTGCGGGTGCTGGCTGCGGGCGGCATCGCCTCTGCACACGGGGTGGCCGCGGCTCTGGCTGCGGGCGCCGACGGAGTGTGGGTCTGCACGACCCTGCTAGCCTCCCCTGAGTGCGAGAACACGGAAGCCGCCCGGGCACGCATCGTGCAGGCTCAGGAAACTGATACCGTGCTCACCCGCGGGTTCGATGTGGCGCAGGGGCTGGCCTGGCCTCCCCAGTTTCCCGGTCGCGCCCTGCGCAACCGTTTTACCGATGAGTGGCAGGCCCGCGTCGATGCGCTCCCCCAGGCCAGCAAGAGAGAGCAGCCCAGGCGAGCAGCAGCTCCTGGGCTGCTCTCTCTTGCAAAAACTGCTTCCCAACGGCTCCTTCTCGCCGGTTGAGTCCCATCCGTTGCACATGTCAGGGAGACTCGCCTGGCCTGTGAGGAGGTCCGCGCAATTGGCGACGAGTTGGACCAGGGGCTGCAGGGCCAGTGGGGTGTAGCAGCGGAGATAGCAGGAAGCCTCAGACCAAAAAGGTCGGCTAGCGCCTGGGTCATCTCTTTTAATACTGTGAGTTCAACCGTGAAGTAGTTAGCTACGGTTGGATGGCGGGATTCGCATGCAGGCGCGCTAATCAGATGTGTCTCAGGCTGCACTCAGTAGCTATGCAGCTACCTGCCGCACTTCCTGGCTGTAAGGATGCTCGGGGTACTCCAGGCTGACGAGGCCAGCGCTACCCAATTCAATCATTTCTTCCGTGTCTTGATATACTTCAATATATGCAATAAGGATGAGCGTTTTTGTTCACAATTTGCTTATATCGGGTCTTATTTCGTGAGACGCTCTCAACTTTATGGTGTGACAGTATTCCCATTAGTATTGACCCACCATACACTGACTGCCCTCATATCTCATCGTTCTCGGAGAACAGTTACCTGTACTCGTTTTCCCATTGTGCCCTTTTCTCTGTCAAGGTCACATTGATGTTTACATCGATAGAGATGAAGTAGCAGGTATGAAATGACCCAGATCCAAGGGGAAGCAACCACAACCAATCAATCTTCATCCACCCCCGCTAGCTCGCTCCTGGTTGTGGATGACAACAGTATGAACCGCATCATGCTCTCGCGTTACATTACCAAACTCGGCTATCGGGCCGCTCTGACCGAGAACGGGAGACAGGCGTTGGAAAAACTCCAGGGCGAACCCTTTGACCTGGTGTTGCTGGACGTAGAGATGCCCGAAATGGACGGCTATCAGGTGCTGGAATATATCAAGGCCGATACCCGCCTGCGCGATATCCCGGTGATTATGATCTCCGCCGTGGAAGAGCTAGAGAGCGTCGTCAAATGTATTGAGTTGGGAGCGCAGGATTACCTGCCCAAGCCCTTCAACCCTGTGCTGCTGCGTGCTAGGCTCACCGCTTGCCTGGAAAGAAAACGACTGCGCGATCAGGAAATCGACTATTTGCAGCAGGTGGAGCGAGTTACAGATGCAGCGGCTGCTATCAAGGCCAATACCTTTCAACCGGAAAGTCTGGATGAAGTAGCCCGGCGCAGTGATGAACTGGGGCAATTGGCGCTGGTCTTTCAAGAGATGGCGTGCCAGGTCTATGCCCGTGAGCAGCAACTGCAACAACAGGTGCACCAATTACGCATCGAAATTGATCAGGAGAGGAGCGCCCGCGAGGTAGCCGAAATCACCGAAAGCGATTACTTCCAGCAGTTACTCGGCAAAGCGCAAGAGCTGCGCAACAGGGCCAGGGGTGACCAGGACGACGGCATGCAAGAGCAGACGGCTCGAGAGCCTGATGGTTCAGTGTGAAAGGAAGAGCCTGATGCACTTGCGGTTTACCGCGTATGCTATTCCCGAAGCCATCTCCGGGGCGATATTGATCTGGCTCATGGTCGTTACCTGGCGACGCCGTTCTGCACCTGCTGCATCATCTTTTCTTGTCATCTTGCTGGCAGCGGCTATCTATGCACTGGGTTATATGGTGGAACTGGTCAGTACTGACCTATCCACTGCAATCTTTTGGAACAACGTTTCGTGGGTGGGATCAGTCCTTTTGCCGCCAGCTTGGTTCATCTTTGCACTTCAATACACGGGCCGCTCGCGATGGCTGACACGTCGTTTGATAGTTCTGCTGGCAATCGTTCCTCTCGTCACCCTCCTGCTAGTCTGGACCAATACCTCGTCTGCTTTGATAAGCAGCAACAATCGCCTGGATAGCACTGCTCCGTTTGCGGCAATTGTTTCCACGCCCGGTGCCTGGTTCTGGGTCTTTCTTGTATATGCCTATACATTATTTTTGCTCGGTGCACTGGTGATCGGTTCGTTCATCCGGACAATGATACGTTCAGCATCCCTCTATCATGGACAAGTCATCGCTTTGCTGATTGCCGTGATAGCCCCGTGGGTGGGAAATGCTATCTATCTCTTTGGCCCTGACCCGCTCTCCCTATTTGATCCCACCCCTCTGGCGTTTACAGTGAGTGGTATGGCGGTAGCCTGGAGCCTCTTCCGCTACCAAATGTTGGATCTCACGCCGGTAGCACGCGATGTTGTGATCGAAAGTATGAGTGATGCCGTAATTGTGATGGACCTGCGCCACCGCATTACCGACCTCAACCCGGCAGCCGAGCGCCTCCTTGGTCGCCCACGTTCAGAAGTGGTGGGGCGCCCGAGCCTGCAGGCTGCCTCCGCCTGGTTTGAGCAGATCCAACGCTTTTACCATGTCCCCACCGCACATGAAGAACTCGTGCTGACACTCGACGGGGCACCCCACTTCTTTGATCTACGCATCTCACCTCTCGCTGACCGGCACGGTTCTACCAGTGGTCGTCTAGTTGTCCTGCGGGATATTACCGAGCGCAAGCAAGCGATGGAAGCCTTAGAGCGAGCCAGGGAGGAACAGGCGGCCAGTGCCCATGAAAATGCCAGGTTGTACCAGGAGGCGAATGAGCAGAGGCAGTATTTTGAGGCCCTGATGAACAATAGCCCCATCGCTGTGGCCAGTACTGATCTTGATGACAGGATTGTGACCTGCAATCAGGCTTTTGAGCAGCTCTTCGGCTCCTCGCAAGTCCAGGTCGTCGGGCGCAGCTTAGTTGAGGTGATTAGCAGTCCAAAGTATTATGCCGAAGTCGAACGTAACCTTTCACGCATCAAGCAGGGAGAGGTCATTCATGTGATGACGCGGTGGCTGGGCAGGCATCTGGAGGCCCAGGGTGTTCCAGTGCTCGTAGACGGTCGGATTGTTGGAGTGCTTGGACTCTATCTTGATATCACCGAGCGCAAGCAGGCCATGGAAGCCCTGGAGCAAGCGCGAGCAGAGGCCGAAGCAGCCAATGAGGCTAAGAGTGCCTTCCTGGCCATGATGAGCCATGAAATCCGCACGCCCATGAACGCCATCATTGGCATGACCAGCTTGCTGCTCGACACCGACCTCACCTTCGAGCAGCGCGATTACGCCGAAACGGTCCGCTTCAGCAGCGACGCATTGCTGACCATCATCAACGACATTCTGGACTTCTCCAAAATTGAGGCTGGGAAACTAGAACTGGAACAGCAGCCCTTTGACCTGCGTGAGTGCCTGGAGTCGGCCCTTGATCTACTCGCAGCCCGAGCCACCGAGAAGGGCTTAGACCTGGCCTACCTACTAGATGAGCAGGTGCCAGCCGCGGTGTACGGCGATCTCACCCGTCTGCGCCAGATTGTGGTCAACCTGCTCTCTAATGCCGTCAAGTTCACCGAAAAGGGCGAAGTCGTGCTATCAGTTGAAGCAAAAGAGAAGAATGATGACGGAAGAGCGCATATGGAGGAGCATGAAGGAGGAAGGTTCTACGAGCTACATTTTGCCGTCACAGACACGGGCATTGGGATTTCAGAGGAGGGGATGGCTCGCCTATTCCGCTCCTTCAGCCAGGTCGATGCTTCTACGACCAGGCGCTACGGCGGCACCGGGCTGGGTCTGGCCATCAGCAAACGCCTGGCCGAACAGATGGGCGGCAGCATGTGGGTCGAAAGCCAGCCAGGTGTGGGCACGACCTTTCATTTCACCATCCGGACGCAGGCTGCTCCTGCTCAATGGCGCCCGTATCTGGATACGAGCCAACCCCAGCTTGCTGGGAAGCGTATTCTGATCGTGGACGATAACGCGACAAACCGTTCCATCCTCACCTTGCAGACGCAGTCCTGGGGCATGCTTCCTTACGCGTATGCTTCCGGCCAGGAGGCGCTTGCCCAGGTGCAGGCTGGTATCCCTTTGGACGTGGCTATTCTGGACATGCAGATGCCAGACATGGACGGTCTCATGCTCGCCGAGCAGATTCACCGCTCGCGGAAGGCTCAAACATTCCCCCTGATTATGTTGACCTCTTTAGGGCGGCGCGACATCGATACGCATGGTGTGCCGTTTGCCGCCTTCTTGCATAAGCCGATCAAGCCTTCGCAATTGTACAATACGCTGGTTGCTCTCTTTGCCGGGCAAGAGCAAGTGCAGCCCATAGCTCTCTCAATAGAGGCGACCGGTGGACGGTTTGATGCTGCGTTGGCTCAGCGACTCCCGTTGCATATCCTGCTGGCTGAAGATAACACTGTCAACCAGAAACTGGCTGTGCGCCTCTTAGAGCGCATGGGGTACCGGGCTGATGTTGTTGCAAACGGCCTGGAAGTGCTAGAGGCATTGCAGAGGCAGAGGTATGATGTGATTTTGATGGATGTTCAGATGCCTGAAATGGACGGTCTGGAAGCCTCCCGCATCATCCACAAGGACTGGCCGATCGAAGAGTGCCCACACATCGTAGCCCTGACGGCCAACGCCATGCAGGGCGACCGGGAGGAGTGTCTGGCCGCCGGCATGGATGACTACCTTACCAAGCCCATCCAGATTCAAGCATTACAGGAGGCTCTGGAGCGGGTTGGACTATGGGCACGGGTACACCGTCGTCCAACGAGACGGCTTTCGCCAGTTCAGACTGCTCCCCTCACCCTGGAAGCTGAAAAGCAAGCCGAGTTTGGTCCGCCCCTCGACGCGACAGTGCTAGCGGAACTCCGTCAGTTCCAGGGAGAAGGGGAGCCGGATATCGTGCAGGAACTGGCCGAAGCCTTCGCTTTCGAAACGCCGCCACTATTGGAGACCTTGCACCAGGCTGTGGACGAAGGGCAGCCCGAGCAGCTCAAACGTGCAGCTCACAACCTCAAGGGCAGCAGTAACAACTTGGGAGCCCGTACGATGGCGGCTCTCAGTGCCGAATTGGAGACCATCGGCAAGAACGGAACAGTTGAACGGGCGGAGGAGTTGGTCACCCGCCTGGAGCAGGAGTACCAGCGCGTCTGCCAGGCCCTGGCTAGCGAAGGAGCAGAGATAAATGTCAACCGGCGATGAATTGTTCACCTCTGCCGAGATTCTTGGAGGATTTTCAGCGAAACGTGCTCGTCTCCTGTTGTTTCAAATAGAGAGCCGCACGGCCTATCTCATGCTGCAATCACAACGAGCAGTTGAGCGCTACCTGACCGAAGAGGCTGCCGAGCAACGGGACCTCGCGTTCTATGAAGCGCTGGTAGAAGGGCGCGAGCCGTCTGTTCAGCCCACGATTCGGGACCTGGAACGCTATGCCCCTCACTGGCAAGCTCTTGTACCGTCCAACTCGACCCTCCAGGCAGCCCTCGCTCACCTGTTGGCACAGAAGTATCGCTTTGCACAGCGGGACATTCCCCACATCAAGGAGGTGTTAGGACTGGACACCGAGGAAGTCCAACGGGCCTTCTCACGCCAGTACCGGCAGGCGCTTGACACGATCTATACCGAACAGGTGAGCTTGCTCGAGAGGACACGTTGGCAGCGGAACAAGCTGAGCGAGTGGCTGGAGAACTTACCGCCGTTTTGGACCGCCTATGCCCTGACCTTTACCGAGACGGTTGGTGCATCCATCCTCGCTTTGCCAATTGCACTCGCTGGTGTGGGTCCAATCGCCGGGGTGATCATCCTGTTGGTTATGGGGGTGATCAATGTACTCACGATCGCGTCCATGGCAGAAGCCGTAACCCGCAATGGTTCGATCCGCTATCAGGGAAGCTACCTCGGAAAGCTCGTTCAGGACTACCTGGGAAGAGTCGGATCGCTCGTCCTGACTGCGATGGTGGTGATCGTTTGCTTTCTAGTGCTTTTCGCCTACTATCTCGGGTTCTCGCTCACGCTGGCTGGTGCCACGCCGATCCCCCCCGAGGTCTGGGTAGGTATCCTGTTTCTGCTTGGCTTCTATTTTGTACGTCGGAAAAACTTGCATGCCACTGTCACGAGTGCCCTGGTGATAGGTGCGATCAACCTGGGTTTGATTCTCCTGCTTTCTGGACTTGCTCTAGCACACCTGCGGCTGGACCGCCTGCTTTACGTGCATGTCCCCTTCCTCAATGGTCAACCTTTTGAACCAGCCTTGCTGGGTTTGATCTTCGGCGTGATTTTTGCTGCCTACTTCGGTCACTTCTCCGTCAACAGTTGTGCCAGGACTGTCCTCCAGCGCGATCCAGGTGGAGGATCCCTGGCCCTGGGATGTATGGCAGCGCAGGCAAGTGCTATGATCTTGTATATCCTGTGGATAGTGGCGGTAAATGGGTCTATTGCCCCACAGGTCCTGACGGGTTTCTCAGGCACGGCTCTGACTCCGCTCGCTCAAGTGGCGGGGCCTGCAGTGAATGTCTTCGGGGTACTCCTCACCATACTCGCGATGGGGATGGCTTCCATCCACTTTAGCCTGGCGCTCTTCTTCACGGTACGGGAATGGATCCCGGGCCAGTCCCGGCATACCCTGGTGCTCGAGCGACGACAAGGGAAGCTCATATTTACCCCGCGTGGCAAAGCAAATGTTAGCCTGGCCCTCACCTATCTCGGCCTGCAAGGGACCCAATCGCAATTTCGCCTGGATCTCCAGCTGGATGGGCACACGCGCCGCGTTGAAGTGGAGGTGCAGACAACCTGGGAGGCAGGAAAAGCGCTCGCTGAGTTCGTTCCACATCTTTCCCCCCAAACCTTTCAACTAACGTTACAGATCGTGAGCGCCACCGCTGAAAGGGTCCGTGTCCAACTCATCACCCCCATGCGGATCGTGTATGAGGGAATTTGGGATACGCTCGGGTTCAACTTCCTGGACATGGCTGAGGCGGAGGATACGCCGGAAACGCCTGACATGGTTTTCGTACGCTGGCTGGTAGGTCGAGCGCAGGCAAGTGTGGAGGAAGTGGCTGACTTCCTGGGACAATCGGTGCAGGCATCCCAGACCCTGTTGAACACATTGGTGGAGCAAGGGAACGTGTTAGAGGCCAGGGAGCAAGGTCAGACCTTGTATATGGTGCGTTTTGCTCCTCGGCGCAGGCGACAGGCTACTCGCGATATCTGGCAGGCATTGGATGAGCCTGGAGAGGTGGCCGCGAGCAGACGCGACACAGCTCAAAGGATCAAGAACAGTATGTGGCTGGGGCGCATGAAAGCACTGGTGCAAGGAGAATCCGCCCGCTCCTGGCTAGGGCTCAGTCCCCTGCTTCTGATTTTTCTGCTAGTCGAGTGGCTTTTAGTAAACAAGCTGGAGTCATTTTCCCAGGTGGTGGGTTTTGTAGGGGTCATCGCCGTATCTGTGATGGCAGGGGTATTTCCGGTGTTACTGCTGTTGGCCAGCCGCAGGAAGGGCGAAAACGTGCCAGGATTTGTTTTGCCGTTTTTGGCTCATCCGTTAGTAGTGGGGAGTATCTACCTGATAGCGGTGAGTATCCTGTTCCTGCATGGGCTCTTTATTTGGCAGAATGCTTTCCAACGTGTGGTCGCAATACTCGTAGGGGTAGTCATACTGGCAATGACCTACAGGATGGTGCGAAAGGGGACTTTTACTCGCCGCCTGGTGATCGAGGTCCGACAGGATGTGGTGCCGTCAGGGCAGGAGGCTGACGGCATGTTTAGCGTGACGGACAGTGGACGAGCCGCAACCCGGGCTCAAGTCTGGTTGAGCTATCCTGACGGGGAGCGTTTTTACCAGACTGCCAACGAGACCATTCCACACTTCAGCAATCTCTGCTCGTTGAAATTCCAGGTGTCGATGGTGCAGGCGCAGGAACTACTGATCTGGGTGCATCGAGTGACACCTGAAGGCCAATCGGAATCCTTGCCTGCACGCCTAAAAGTGACTTCAGGGAAGGTGATCCGAGATGTTCAGGTGGATGGAGCCAGGCAGCAACTGGTGTTACCTCTGCTCGCAGAGGAAAAGAAAGAGAGTAAAGGACGGTTTGACAAAATCGGTCAGATCGACGTCGAAGTACAGCTAGCAACTGCTGCAGCCCAGGAAAAATAAGCTACGGTAGCAGCACTTACATTACGACGAAAGCTAACACGAGCTGAGACAATTATTAGGAAGGTGTAGACGCTCATGCCCACAATCGTTTCCGTCCACTCGTATCGGGGTGGAACAGGCAAATCCAACCTGGTCGCCAATCTAGCTGGCAGTGTCGCCCAAATGGGGAAGCGGGCAGCTGTGATCGATACCGATGTCCAATCCCCCGGACTGCATGTCCTCTTTGGGATGGACGTGCAGACCATTGGCAAGACCCTCAATGACTACCTCTACGGGCGGTGTGGTATCGAACAGGCAGCACACGATGTCACAGCAAAGCTTGGCCCAGGGGTGGCACCAGGAGGCATACTCTACCTCGTCCCGTCCAGTATCAAGGCGGGAGAGATCACGCGCGTACTGCGTGAGGGCTACGAGGTTAACCTGCTTACCGATGGCCTTCGAACGCTGATGAAGACGCTGCGCCTCGATTATCTCTTCATCGACACGCATCCAGGCCTCAATGAGGAGACGCTCCTCTCCATTATCCTCTCCGACATCCTGATCCTCCTCTTGCGACCCGACCAGCAAGACTTCCAGGGGACGGCGGTGACGGTCGACGTTACCCGCAAGCTCAAATTGAAGCGGCTGGTACTGGTGGTCAACAACGTGCTGCCCAAACTGGACTTCATAGGTCTCCGGCAACAGGTCGAGGCCACCTATGCTGCTCCCGTGGCTGCCATCTTACCCGTCTCGGAAGAAATGATGGAACTGGGCAGTGCGAGCCTTTTTAGCGTTGCCTTTCCATCTCATCTCTACAGCAAGGGGGTGCGCGAGATCGCGGCCCAGATCGTGAAGGCTGCTGAGGTGGGGTGAGCATCCAGGAGAAAACCCATGAGAGAGGAGCAGTCAGAGTCTCCTTCAGGAGAGCCGGTTGGAGTTTCGATGGCCGATATCCTTGAACTACCTGACGAGTTACAAACGATTGTTACCTGGTTAATGCGCCAGGGAGAAGCTGGACTGTCGGAGGTAGCGGTCCTCATCCAGCGAGATGAAGCCATCACAAACACCCTGTTAGCCGATCTGGCCGTGCGAGGCTTCGTGCAGGAGGTATCCAGTGAAGGCGAAGGGCAGCCGCGCTACAGGGTACGGCTGGCAACCAAACGAACCCGGAAATTGTCGCTCGACTTATGACTGAAAAGGCACAGGAAGCGTCAGACCAAAAAGCTCAGCTAGTTCCTGGGACAACTCTTTTAACACCGCCAGGTCAACCGTGAAGTAGTTAGAAACGGTTGGATGGGGGGATTAGAATGCAGCCGCGCTGATCAGATGTATCTCAAGCTGCACTTAGTATCTGTGCTGCTATATCGCGCACTCCTCGAGTGTAAGGATGCTCAGGGTATACCAGAGTGAAGATATTTGCACTTCCCAGTTCAATCATTTCCTCCGATACCGGCAGTATTCCAGCGACTGGTGCATCATAGGCCTGCTCAACCTGCTGCTTCAAACTCACAAAATCCAACTTGGGGAGGGCCTTGTTGATCACGAGCAGTATTTTTTTCATTTGAAGCTTGCGTGCCACCTCCACTGTGACGGAGGTTCCCTGAAAATCTTGCTGGTCGGGGCGCAGGATCAGCACCAGGATATCGGAAATGAGGAGAGAGAGCAGGGTTTCTTCATTCAAGCCGGGATGGGTATCAATGAAAAGGTAATCGAGGCGTAGCGTCTTCATTAGCGTGCGAAAGCCATCGGTAAGCAAGTTTACCTCGTAGCCCTCGCGTAGCATGCGTGTAATCTCTCCAGCCTTGATGCTGGCAGGAAGCAGGAAGAGTACTCCCTGCGTCGTCTCGTCGGAACCTGACTTACTGGTGACATCACGGACTGCCTGCTCAATACTACAACGTCCATATAGGTAGTCGTTGAGCGTCAGACCCTCCTGCTGCTGGCTCATCCCGAAGAGGACATGAAGGCCGGGAGATTGAAGATCGGTATCGACAACAGCGACCCGTTTACCCTGTTGGACGATACTACTTGCCAGATTGGCCGTCAAATTGGATTTGCCGGTGCCACCCCGGTAGGAGTGAATTGAAACGATGGTAGACATAGTTAAAATTTTCCTTCTTTATATGACCTCGGCCTCTGCTCCTTCGGATGCAAGGGCCTGGCAAACGCGCTGATATTCTTGCTTCAGTTGTGTCACCAATTCAGCTGCTCCTTCAACCGTTCCTTGCTTGCCCAGCGACTCCAGTTCGGAACTGAGGGTAGCCATGGTACGGGCTCCTAAATTGTAACTGCTGCCTTTGAGATTGTGAGCCGCTCGTCTGAGCGCCTCGGCTTGTTGCTCGCGCGCGGCTACGTGCAGGGCTTCTAACAAGGGAGGGGTCTCGAATTGGAACGCCTCTGCTAGCTCCTGAACGATATCCAGTTCGCCTTCTGCCTGGAACTGGCGCAATTCGGCCAGTACTGCTGGATCAAGGGCTGGTGAAGCTTCTGCCTGTCGCTTTCCATCGTGAGGAACTGGCATCGCTTCCCTGGATGGTTTTTCAAGCAGCGGTTGAGAAGCAGTGCGCCGTTTGGCTTCGAGCCCGGCCCGCTCCAAGGCCTCATGTAATGCTTTAACCTGGATAGGCTTGGTAAGGTAATCATCCATGCCAGCAGCCAGGCACTCCTCGCGGTCTCCCTGCATGGCATTGGCTGTCATGGCTACAATGTGCGGTCGCTGCCTGGCGGCCAGATCCTTATGAATTACTCGCGTCGCTTCCAGCCCATCCATTTCAGGCATCTGTACATCCATGAAAATCACATCGTAGCTCTGCCTCTGCAATGCCTCCAGAACCTCCAAGCCGTTACCGGCGACGTCGGCTCGATATCCCATGCGCGCTAAGAGGCGCACTGCCAATCTCTGGTTAACTGTGTTGTCTTCCGCCAACAGAATGCGCAACGGCAGTCGTAGGCCCAGTTCTGCATCAAACTCTTTTTCTCTTGCCTCTGCTGGAGAAAGTATAGATCGAACGTGTTTTTGCCCGGCGAAGAGAGGAAGCAGCGCATTATATAACTGTGAAGGTTTGAGTGGCTTATGCAAAAAGGCCGCGAACTGTATATTGTGCGTATCAACGTCGTACCGTCCCAGGGAAGTTAGCATAATGAGAGGAAGATGCTGCGTGCTCTGTAAACTGTGTAGCTGCTCAGCGAGCATCAGCCCATCCATGTCTGGCATCTGCATATCCAGAATAGCAACATCGAAAGACACACCTGCCTCTACCTGAGCAAGGGCCTCTTGGCCAGAAGCGCAGGCATAAGGGAGCATGCCCCAGGATTGCGTCCGTAGAGAGAGGATGGAACGGTTAGTTGCGTTATCATCCACAATCAATACGCGTTTTCCAGTGAGGTAGGGTTGACTAGAATCCAGGTAAGGACGCGAGGGAGTAGGGGCTTCCTGGACGAGAATAGTGAAATAAAAGGTCGAACCAACTCCTGGCTCGCTTTCAACCCACATGGTTCCCCCCATCAGTTCGGCCAGCCGCTTACTGATCGTCAGCCCAAGGCCTGTTCCGCCATAGCGCCTGGTTGTCGAGGCATCCACCTGGCTGAACGATTGAAATAAGCGTGCCTTCCCTCCTTCTGAAATACCGATGCCTGTGTCTCTGATTGAGAAACAGAGCTCATAGACAGGCAATCCGCTGCGCGTATGTCCGTCCGACTTCCCTTCTTCATCCTTGCGCCTGGCTGTAACAGAGAGCACGACTTCGCCCTTTTCCGTAAACTTGACGGCATTTGAGAGTAAATTGACGAGTATCTGGCGTAAGCGGGTCACATCTCCATAGATAGCAGGAGGAACCAGCTCATCCAGCAGGTAAGCCAGGTCCAGACCTTTCTCGGTAGCCCTGGCTACCACAAAATCCAGGGCCGTTTCCATGCACTCACGCAGGTCGAAGGGCTGATGTTCAAGTTCTAGTTTGCCAGCTTCAATTTTTGAGAAGTCCAGAATGTCATTGATGATGGTCAGCAAGGCTTCGCTACTTGAGCGAACTGTTTCGGCATAATCAAGCTGCTCTGGAGTCAAGTTCGTATCGAGTAGCAAGCTGGTCATCCCTATAATAGCGTTCATGGGAGTACGGATCTCGTGGCTCATCATGGCTAGGAAAGCACTTTTAGCCTCGTTGGCCGACTCGGCAGCGGTTCTTGCCTGGTCCATGGCTTGCATTGCCAGCTTCCGCTCCGTGACGTCCCGTAGAACAACCAGACGACCGGTAGGAGAACCGTGCCGGTCTGGAAGGAGCGAGATGCGCAGATCGAAGTAGTGAGGGGTTCCTTCTACCGTGAGAGCGAGTTCTTCATGGGCTGTTGTGAGATTGTAAAAGCGTTGGATCTGGTCGAAAAAAGCCGAGGCCGCCTGGAGACTGGATTGCCCTTTCACTTCTGAAAGTTTGCGACCAATGAGACCCTCCGCTGCCGGATTGAGGTCTGTAATCCGGTGATGCGTATCCATCACAATCACAGCGTCACTCATGTTTTCCACTACGATGTTGCGCGCCACCGGCACTAGCTCGTCTATCCGATAGTGGAAGAGGGCCCAGGACAACGCGAGACCAGTAATCGTAAGCGCCAGAGGAGTCAAATCCAGGGTACGAAATGGACTCCAACCAAAGGCTGTTACTGCACTCCCTACCCACGGGACTAATATGGCGATTAACAAAGCAACAACTTGTCCACGATACAAGGATGCTAAACGTAGCCGTACCAGGATAAACCAACCAAGGAGGAGGGTAGCGAGCAAGGCTAACAGATAGGAATAGACGGTATTGATCCAGAACCAGGAGCCATATGTGGCAGTCTGTGCTGAAAACGAGGTACTTCTGTTCAATATGGTGCTGCTCACGCTCAGACCGAATCTGGTGTTCGTCCAGATGAGCAGCAGCGTAACGAACGGCTCAATAGCCAGGAGTACTATCGAGGAAAATGACAACCATTGAGTACGGCCTGTATATTGGAGCGAAAAGGCAAACAAGGCGGCTGGCACAATCACGATGCCTAGCAACGTAATGTTGTTCAAGAGGATGACGATGGGAAAACCAGCACTTCCCAGGGCCAGTATTTGCCCCACCGACCATTCAGCTACCGCAAACATAAGAATGCCGAATGCTGCTGTACCCGTTATAAAGCGACGCCACCAGGCAACGTTCAGAAGCCAGAGCGATACAGCCGCGGCAATAGCGTAAGGAATCTCATATGGAGTAAATTGCCAGTGCATCTTGCTTTCCTTTCACGCCTCACTGTACAGCCCTTTAGCGTGCTCTCCGTATTGTATTCGTTTTACTCTTCGGTCTTTACTCTGTTACGTAGTTCATCTGCTTTGCCAAGCAACTGCTGAAAGTATTCACTGTCGGTAATGTCGGCGACCTCCCGGGCCTTCCTGGTCTGGTCAATCTCGATGCGTAATTGCTGCACCTGTTGTTGCAGGCGCTGTTCGCGGGCGTAGACCTGGAGTGCCATCTCCTGAAAGACCTGGGCAAGCTGCCCCAGTTCATCAGAACGACTGGCCACTTCATCCAGGCTCTCCGTTTGAAAGGTATTGTTCTTGATGGCCGCTGCTGCTGCCGTCACTTGCCCGACCTGGCGTAAGTAATCGATCTCTTGATCACGAAGCCACTTTCGTTCCAGACAAGCTGCGATCCTGGCTCGTAACAGCACCGGACTAAAAGGCTTGGGCAGGTAATCCTGAGCTCCCAGCTCGATACATCTGACCGTGCTCTCCAGTTCATCGACGGCGGAAATCATAATCACCGGTATCTCACGTAGGTAAGGATGAGTTTTCATCTGCTCCAGCACCTGGTAGCCGTCCATTTCAGGCATCTGTACATCCAGCAAGACGAGGTCAAATGACTCATTCTGGAGTTTTTCCAGGGCCTGCCGCCCATTTTCAACCAGCGTGGACTGATAGCCAAGCCTCTTCGTATAACGCGAGAGCATGATGCGATTCATGCTGTTGTCATCTACGATCAGCAGAGAAGCGGTAGAAACAGATACAGGTTGATGTATAGGTGCTTCTGTCTCCATTTTGCTCATTTACTTTCAGACAAACTTATCAACTGGGCCGAAATGCGATAACTTTAGTGGCAATAAGCTATTCAGTTGTAGCTGAGCCTATCATATCATCTGGAACAAGAAAAACGCAACTAGATTCAGGCTTTGAAAGTCAGAATCTAGGGGAAGTTCAAGTCCAGCCAGCTTCCACGCCCACGTCGCCGCCAGGAATTCAAAGCGTGAGTCAATTCGGAGGGAAGTTCAAGCGGTACAACTGACTGTCGTGCAAGCTGTACCGCTTCACGATAATGATAGGCAAGCAGTTCCATGTACTCGTCTGCATGTTCTGCGGCAAAGGGTTGCAGGCTGCTAACGATCTTTCCGTGTAGCTGAATACGCTCTGCACGGGAAAGGGTACCATAGGCCACATCGCGGATGATGGCATGGCGGAAGGTATAGCTCTCCTTTTCAGCAGGTACAATGAGGTTAGACATGAAGAGTGCATCAAGTGCGGCGTCCATGTCATCCGGTTGTAGATCGCTTAGTACAGAATGAAGGGTTGTTGAACGGAATGTGGGCCCTACAACTGAGGCGATCTGCGCAATTCTGCGTTGTTGAGTTGAAAGACGGTCAAGATGTGCCAGAATAGCAGCATGCACAGTGTCTGGAAGGATATCCACTTCAGCATCATTTCCTTTGCCAGTACCCTGTTCGGCTATGACGTGCATCAGCTCAATGGCGAAGAAGGGATTGCCACCCGAACGCTCGGCAATGCGCTTACGTATTTCAGGAGTTAGTTCTGTCATCAATCGTCCCACGAGCTCCTGTGTCTGGACCTGAGAAAGCGGTTCCAGAGTGAGCATGATGAAGTTCTGACGACCACCCCCCCAGGTAGGACGACGCTCCAACAACTCAGGGCGACTGAGGACGATGACCAGGAGTGGGGCCTGAGCGCGTGGGTGCAAGAGCTGTTCGACGAGATCGAGCAGGCTATCACTGGCGCAATGCAAGTCTTCAAAGATAACAATGCGCGGAGTCTGGTAGGCAAGCAATTCAATCAGAAGCCGCCAGACGAAGAAGATATTTTCCCGGTCGCTGCTCTCCTCTTCCTCTACGCTCAATGTAGTTAGCACACGCTCAGCCAGACGTGAGGCATCCTCAGGCGTATTTCCTCCACGCACAAAAACATCGATAACCTGTGACTTGCCAACCTTGCTACCGAACAGTTCAGTCAGTAGGCCCCGTAGCGGCGAATAGGTGAGGTTCTGACCGTAGGGCAAGCAGCGAGCGGTGGCATGTTGGAAACCATCTAGCGGATCCAGCCGCGAGAGAAACTCCTCCAGCAATCGTGATTTGCCAGTGCCTGCCGGTGCAACGATTGATACCAGTTGGGGTCGTCGCTCCTCCAGGGTCCGAGACTTCAGCAGCTCAAGCTGAAGCAGGTCTTGCTTTCTGCCGACCAGGGATGGTCGATCGATCTGGCGAAGTTGGCGTACACCTGTGAGGGGAAAAGCTCGTAAAGGCTTCTTCCTCCCCTTCACCTCGGCCCGCCGCTCTTCACCAAACACGAAAGCGGTGCGAGCCGCCTGAGCAGTCCGTTCACCTGCAAGAATCTCATTTGCATTGGCTACCTGTTGCAGCCGCCTTGCAACGGTAACGACCTCACCCTTCACATCATATTTTCCTCTGGAAGGATTACTGGTGGCAACTATCTCGCCCGTGTTGATGCCTATCTGTAGCTGCAAACACTCACTAAAAGCCTGATCGCTCGTCATCGCTTCACGTAATGCCAATGCCGCAGCCGCGGCACGTTCAGCATCATCGCCATGGGTTCGAGGCAAGCCAAAGACGGCCAGAATTGCATCTCCGGCAAACTTTTCAAATATACCACCATGATCAGAGATCACACGCTGAACATGCGCGTAGTAGCGTTCCATCAGCGCGCGGATATCCTCTGGGTCAAGTGCTTCCTCAAATGTGGCGGCCTCCGTCACATCGGCGAAGAGAATACTTACCAGCTTTCTTTCCTCTGGAAGAGGTGTTCCTGCCTGGCTAAAGGGCGAGCCAGGCAGTACCGCCATCAGTTGCGGATTGGATGGAAGAAGAGTAGGAGCATTATTTGCATCCAATCCAGCTGTACTCGCAGCGAAGGGGGTGGCGGCAGATAAAGCCTGTACCATCGCCTGCCCAGAAGGGAAGCGATCCTCACGGTTCTTAGCAAGAGCCTGTTGCACTGCACTACCCACTGGCGGAGGGATGGCCGGGTTGATCTCGTGCAGTAAAGGGGGCTGTCCTTGCATATGACCGGCAATGATTGCATAAGGGGTTTCTCCCTGAAAAGGAAGTTGCCCGCTGAGCAACTGGTAGGCGATAATGCCCAGCGCGTAGAGGTCAACACGATGATCAACCTGCTCTCCGCGCAGCATCTCTGGCGCCATATAGTGCGGAGTGCCAAGTACTGTCCCCGCTACGGTAAGCGATCCTCCGGCTGTTGCGCTCGTCTCATCTTGCAGAATGCGGGCAATGCCAAAATCAGATAAAAGCAGCCTTCCATCGCCATGCAAGAGAAAGTTGGCCGGTTTGAGATCACGGTGAATGATGCCGTGCATGTGTGCATAATCCAGGCCTGCTGCTGCTGAACTCAAATACCGAATCGTCTCATCAAGCGGAAGCCGACTACGCTGCACTAAGACATCGTAAAGACTTCCTCCTTGAAGATAAGGCATCACCAGGTAAGCCAGCCCATCTTGTTCGCCATACTCGTAGATCGGCACGATATTGACATGTTCCAGTCGTGCGACAATATCGGCCTCACGTTGGAAACGAGCCAGATACTGCGCTTGCATCTGGCTGTTCATCACTATATTCGGCAACAGCACTTTCACTGCAACATAACGTGAAGGGCGTTTCTGTCGTGCAAGATAGACTGCTCCCATCCCCCCCTGTCCAAGCAGTTGCTCAAGTGTACAACTTCCCAGCACCTTGCCGAGTAATTCCTTGCTGCTACGTACCATCACCTGCTCCTTCTTCTAGAATGAGCTAACTCATCCAAATTTATCCTCATGCGTCTTTTCGTTTCAAGAGATATCCGATGGCAATACCAAATACAAGAATTATGATAATCACAGCCAGCCACTTCAAGAGAAGATACTGGAGAGCCTCACTCTGACTATAGGTGGAAAAGAGCGTTCCATGGGAGGTGAGCTATTGCCAAAAAGCTCATCGCCATTGAGCTTATCACTTAGCAGAGAAGGTCATCAAGAACAGAAAGGTCGGAGCGTAGCCCGCCCCTGGCACAATGAAAACTTGCAGAGCCTGTGAGACTCCTCCTAAAATATGAGATGAGCATGAAAGCGGGAAACTTTCTGATAGAGGATGGTAATATCGTTACTGTTGTCGCGTCCAATTGTCGTATTTGGCTTGCGATATGACATGTGATGTCAGTGAGGGGGCCATTCAGGAATCTGATTGCGGCTAGTGGTTGCGATTGCTGCTCTATGTTCACATGTTACCTTCCGCATTTCTTAAGAAATCCTCGCAATAAAGTATCCTTGGAACTGTGCGCGGATATCATTATACCCCTTTACTTCTGCAATTAGCAACTATAATATTCCCGAAAAAATGATTCAGGTAGTGAAAATTCCTCCGTAACTCCGAAATGAAATGAGCGCAAAGAAGAACAGTGACCCCTTTACATAGAGCTACCTCAAGATGCGCCACGGGCGGTCTCACCGTTCAGTTTCCGAGACTGCAGCGGCCCAAAGACTGCTGCCGATTCCGCCCGTGGCACCTTGTGATTGACACTACACGAATTGACTCAGAAGACTCTTCTCGCCTGCAAAGACGGAGCCGCCACTTTGCACCGTTTCACGAATGCGTTGGATCATCTTTTCTTTCTCAGCCTCCATCAGAGCTATCCAGGCAGCAGGGGCAGCGGTTTGCGGATCGTGGTTGGCACTCCAGTTCGCCAATTCCACCAGGACAGGGATCAGATCCAGACCTTTTTCCGTCAGGACATACTGCTCTTTTCGCTTATCTGAAGGAGAGGGCTTTTTGTGTAACGAACAGCTGGGAAGCCGGACAATATATAAAGGTCTACGAGATGAGATACCTATGAAATGACGAGGAAAACAATTATGAGTAACCTGCCAATCGCCGAGTATGCTCTACTGTCAGACTGCCGTTCAGCCGCGCTGGTCAGCCGCGCTGGCTCCATCGACTGGCTGTGCTTTCCCCGCTTCGATGGACCGTCGGTTTTTGCCCGCTTGCTGGACGAGCAGGCGGGCCACTGGTCCATCAATGCGGTTGGCGCTAGCGAAGTGAGCCGCCGTTATCTTGAAGGAACGATGGTACTTGAGACCACTTTCCGCACCCCAAAAGGTACGGTGGTAGTGGTCGACGCGATGGCAATGGGGCGTAATGAGCGTGGGCACGAACTGGGCGTCGATTCGCCTGGAGTATTGCTCCGTTCTGTGTCGTGCCAGAGTGGTACTGTAGAGATTGAGCTGGAGTATGCGCCCCGACTCGAATACGGCCTCATCGCGCCCCTGCTGAGACCAGTTGAGGGAGGCATTTACGCCCGTGGTGGGGCAGATGTCCTGGTACTCTCCTCACCAATGGTTTTGACCATAGAAGAATCGATTGCCCAGGCGCGCTTCACCCTCCAGGCCGGTGAGCAGGCGAACTTCGCACTGCAGCACCAGGCAAGTTGGCAGAAAACCCCACAGATGTGTACTGAGGCGGCAATCGCCGACTACTTGCAGGACACCACTATAGGATGGTGTACCTGGTCAGACATGCATCAGCGGTACGAAGGACCGTGGCGGGACCTGGTTCATCACAGTGGGCGAGTGCTGCAGGCGCTTATGTACCGGCCTACCGGGGCGATCGTTGCAGCGCCCACCACCTCGCTGCCGGAGTCCGTCGGAGGAGAGCGCAACTGGGACTACCGCTACACCTGGGTGCGTGACGCCAGCTTTACACTGGATGCGCTCTGGGTCGCCGCCTGCCCCGATGAGGCGTACTGGTTCTTCTCCTGGATGGCGGGCGCGGTGGCTACCCAGATCCGGCGAGATGCCGATCTCCAGATAATGTTCGGAATCGGTGGCGAACACGACCTGAGCGAACGCACGATCAGCCATCTGTCTGGATGGCGCGACAGCCGACCCGTGCGCGTGGGTAACGGCGCCTGGAACCAGCGACAACTCGATGTTTACGGTGAGCTCCTCGGCGCGGCTCGCCGCCTGCGCGACCAGCTCGGTGATCTCGACGAGGTCACGCGCCACTTCCTGGTCGAGGTTGCAGACACCGCGTCAGCTCGCTGGCAGGAACAGGACCAGGGCATCTGGGAGGTGCGCGGAGACCCGAGGGACTTCCTTTATTCAAAACTTATGTGCTGGGTGGCGCTAGACTGCGCAATCGATCTCGCCGATATTTTGCAGGCGCACGACCGCATTGACGAGTGGGCAGCGATACGCGAGCAGATCCGCGATGCCATCCTCCAGCGTGGTTGGAGCGAGAAGGCCGCAGCGTTCACCCAATCGTTTGGCTCCGATGACCTGGATGCCTCCTGCCTCATGATGCCGATTGTGGGATTCCTGCCCGCCACCGACCCACGCATGCGGTCTACCATCGACGCGATCGCCGAGCGGCTCACCGATGCGCACGGCCTGGTCTACCGCTATCGCGCCTCCGATGGCCTGGCCGGGGAGGAAGGGACCTTCCTGCTTTGCACGTTCTGGCTTGCCCAGGCGCAGGCGCTGGCCGGTGAGATCGAGCTGGCCCGGGCGACCTTCGAACAGGCGATTGCCTACGCGAATGATGTCGGACTGCTTGCCGAGGAGGTAGATCCGACCAGTGGCGAATTGCTGGGTAACTTCCCGCAGGCATTCAGTCACATCGGCCTCGTAAATGCGGCCTGGGCCATCTCGCAAGCGCACTATCAATGACTGGGCCGACCTGGAAGTTGTCTACGGCATCTATGAGGATATAGCGATTGGCCTCTGCTCCGTGGAGGATAGCCCCGTGAAAACCCAGGAACTCGAAACGCACGACCTCGCCATAGCGCCGGTAGGTCTCCAGCAGGAAGCGTGGTTGGTTTCGCAGCCAGGGGAAGACGGAGCCGAGCAACGGGAGGCCAGCTGGACCTGGTGGCGTGCTCTTCGTCATCGCAGTTATCCTTTCAAGTCAGGTTTTAACGCAAGACAGGCCTTTTGCTTCGTTTCATCTCACATTCGTAGGGCATTCTATGCCTGCGAGTTCACGGGACCTGCAGGTGTTCCTGCACCTCCGCTCCTGAACAAGATTCGATACTATATCTACGTTAGAAAGCAGCCTGTGGATCAGTATGTCCTATGTGATGCTTAATTCAACGGGTTGAGTTTTCTCTCCGGCTCGTTGACCATATAATACTGGGTGAATCACTGATGTTAAGCGACGATGAACTTTTCACACCCACGAAGGTGCTGGGAGGCTTTTCAGCGAAGCCCCGCAATCTCTCGCTGCTCCTGGTTTCGAGCCAGCACCTTCCCATCGCGTATCACCCACCTGGGTGGCTGCTGCAGACGGACTACCTCGCGGGTCGTTGAAGCAGCCAGCACGTTTATATGCGCCTTGCATCCAGGTTCCAAACCGTAGTCCTTCAGGCGTAATGCCCGGGCAGCATTAGAGGTGACGAAATCGAAGGCGGCCTCAATCTCACTTGGCGCTGCCATATGCGCAGTATGGCAGAGATAGGCCACGACTTCCTGCTGATCGTTGCGCCCAAAGGGATAGAACGGGTCGGCCACATCGTCCTGGGAGGAGAAAACGTTGACGCCGTGCTGCCAGAGCTGCTTAACGCGGGTAATGCCACGGCGGATCGGCTCCTGGTCGTAGCGACCCTGCACGACCAGGCTGATATGCGGATTGCTGCTGATGCTGACGTTGGCCTGCCTGAGCAGGTCCATCACCTTGTAGGCATGCACTTCATTGTAGGCGGCCAGCGCCCCACAGTGGCTGGCTGAAACCCGCCCCTGATATCCCTCCCGCAAGGTCTTGACAGCCAGGTACTCCAGCGAGCGGCTCAGCGGGTTGTCCGTATCGTCGACCAGCATGTGGATGTCTTTGTCGTAGCGCTTCGCCAGCTCGAAGCACCAGTCGATGTGCGACCGCGCGTCCTCGTCGAGCATCTCGAACCAGGGCAGTCCGCCGACTACATCGGCACCCAGGCGCATGGCTTCCTCCATCAGTTCAGCTGTTCCTGGGTCGCGGAGAATCCCCTCCTGGGGAAAGGCGACCACTTCGATATGAGCCACATCCCGCCATTGTTCACGCAGCGCCAGCAGGCCCTCGAGTCCGCGTAGCTTACCGATGCTGTCCACGTCGGCAAAGGCGCGAAAGACGGTCGTGCCGTTCAAGATTCCTTCTTTGATAGCTCGTCCTGCGCGATCCAGGATATCTTCTGTGTTGTAGCGGGCCTTGTGTTCCCAGGTCAGTTCCAGGCACTCGCCGAAGGTATAGTCCTTGTTGGGACGCATCTTCTCCTGGAGGAAGCACTTGTCGAGGTGGATATGCCCGTTGACATAGGTCGGCATCACCAGATTACCAGCGGCGTCCACTTCAGTGGCTTTCTCGTCATTCAGGTGTTCGGATACTACGGCAACACGAGTACCGGTGATGCCGATATCCCAGGTTCCCTCCCGACCTCGTACACGTGCCTGTCGAATGATCACATCCATGGCGGGTTTCCTCCTTGTAGTTTACACCATGTTGAACGATACGTGTCTCTCCTGCTCACACGCTTCGTACACGACAGGGTCTATGATCAAGAGAGCGTAGTGCTCTTGTATACGAGGTAATATTATCATAATGCAAGGTCACCGTGAGGGTATAAGCTCCGGTTAGATGGTGGAATCAGGATGGCGCCGAAATAATGGGATACGGGGGGTATAGACTGTTAAAGGAAGCTCAACCTGTGGTATACTTCCGCTGATGCACAAAGACAGATAGACTACTGAGAAGGAGCAGTTCAGCGCTTTGTCTATAGCTGGGAGAGGCCAATGTCATGAACGTACCGTTTGATACACCTGTTCTTTGCCCGATCTTGATCGGCCGCGTGCATGATCTTAACGCTCTCCGTTCGCTCGTCGACCGGGCTAAGAGCGGTCAGGGGCAGGTTGCGCTGCTTTCCGGAGAAGCGGGCATTGGCAAATCACGCCTGGTGGCTGAGGTCAAAACCTCTGCAGCTTCTCACGACTTTCTGTTGTTGCAAGGCTGTTGCTTTCCAACTGATCACGCCATCCCCTACGCGCCGCTGCTGGACCTCTTGCGCTCTTTCTTGACCAGCTATCCATCAGCCCTGCCCGCTCCCGAGGTGAAGCAGGTCGCGCAGGCTTTCCTCCCCTTGCTCCCCGATATCGGCCACGCGGGTGGACCTCCTCCATCCACGCTGCCCGCGCTCGATCCTGAACAGGAGAAGCGCCGCCGCTTTGAGATTCTGGCCCACTTCTTGACCGGCCAGGCCAGCGCGCACCCCGTGCTGCTCGTGGTGGAAGACCTGCACTGGAGCGATGACACCAGCCTGGAATTCCTCCACTACCTTGCACGCCGCTGCTCTGCACAGCGTTTCCTCCTCCTGCTGACCTACCGCAGTGACGAGGTGCGTCCCAGTTTGCGCCATTTCCTGGCGCAATTGGACCGGGAACGGCTCGCGCAGGAGATCCTACTCGCTCGTCTCACACGAGACGAGATCGAGGCGATGCTACGGGCCATCTTTGCACTGCCTCGTTCAACTCGTTTAGAGCTGCCCGACCCTATCTATACGCTCACGGAGGGCAATCCTTTCTTCGTCGAAGAAGCGCTCAAGTCACTGATTGCAGCAGGGGAGATTTTTTACACCAACGGTCGATGGGAACGCATGGAGCTTCGCGAATTGCATGTACCGCGCAGCATACAAGATGCTGTGCAGCAGCGTACGGATCGACTGAGTGATTCTGCCAGGCGAGTGTTGAGCCTGGCGGCAGTTGCAGGACGGCGTTTCGACTTTGCCCTCCTGCAAGAACTCACGCAGCATGACGAACAACAACTGCTCGAGCTCATCAAGGAGTTGATCGCTGCCCAACTGGTCATTGAGGAGTCGGCGGAACAGTTCGCTTTCCGCCATGCGCTGACGCGGCAAACCGTCTCTGCCGACCTGCTGGCCCGCGAACGCAAGGCCCTGCACCGCCGCATTGCGGAAACGCTGGAGCGCCTCTACGCCTCTGCCCTCGATGCCCACCTGGCAGACCTGGCCTACCATTTCTTTGAAGCGAGCGCGTGGGAGAAAGCAATGGAGTATGGGCACCGTGCCGGAGAACAGGCGTATCGGCTGTATGCTCCACATGCCACTATCGAGCATTTGACACGAGCGCTGGATGCCGCACAGAAGGGATCGATCCCGCCGATTCCCCCACCGGCCTCGCTCTATAGTTTGCGCGGACAGGCCTACGAAAACCTGGGGGACTTTGAGCGTGCTCAAGCCGATTACAAGACCACCCTACAGATGGCCCAAAGAGCTAGAAACCTCCATGCCGAATGGCAGGCTTTGATGAACCTGGGCTTTCTGTGGGCGCAACGCGATTACACCCAGGCAGGCACCTGTTTTCAGCAGGCACTGGCGTTGGCACGGAGCATGGAGGATGCGCTGACCCTGGCACACAGCCTCAACCGCCTGGGCAACTGGCACCTGAATGTCGAGCAGCCTCTGGAAGCCTTGCGCTCCCATCAGGAGGCGCTCACAGTGTTTCAGCAGGCGCAAGATCAGCATGGCATCGCCGAAACCTATGACCTCCTGGGCATGACGAGTTGTCTTGGGGGTGATCTGCTACAAGGGTCAGCCTATTGTCAACAAGCCATCGCCCTCTTCCGCGAACTCGACGACCGTCAAGGGTTAGCCTCCAGCCTGACGACGTTGATGGTTTCGGGCGGGGGGTATGAAACTGAGACAATGGTGCCAGGCCCGATCAGTTTCGCCGAGGCACTGCGCCTTGGGGAACAGGCGCTCAAGATCGCCCGTGAGATTGGTCAGCGCTCTGCCGAAGCCTACGCCCTCCTCGCCATGGGGCAATACCTGGGGCCACGCGGGGAGTACGCACGGGCGTTGGAGGTGGTGCAAGCGGGTCTTGCTCTCTCCGAGCAGTTCGAGCACCAGCAGTGGATGACCTTTGGGCACGAGGAATTAGGAGTGCTCTATCTCGATCTGCTCGCTTTGCCAGAGGCACTGCAGCAACTCGAGCAAGCGCTCACACTAGCGCAGGAGATTGGCTCGTGGAACTGGCTCCATGCTGTCTCGGGCTTTCTTGCCACCGCGTATCTTCTGCGACAGGATCTCACACGGGCCGAATCCATCCTTGAAGCTGCCCTCGCTCCTGATTCGCCCATGCAAACGATGGGGCAGCGGCTCGTGTGGGCGGCACGCGCCGAGCTGGCCCTGGCTCGCTGTAACCCTGTCCTGGCCCTGGACATCACCGAGCGGCTGATCACATCCACCGCCGATCTATCGAAACAGCGCGTCATCCCTCGCCTCTGGAAACTGCGCGGCGAGGCCCTGGCAGCGCTTCATCGGACTGCAGAAGCCGAAACGATGCTGCGAGCCGCACAAGAAGCAGCGCATGTACAGGGGTTGCGACCATGGCACTGGCGGATTTGTATTGCCCTGGGCAAGCTCTATCAAATAGAGGCACGCCGGGAAGAGGCCGAACAAGTATTCTCCACGGCTCGATCGCTCATCGAAGAACTGGCCGCCAACGTAGCGGACGAACATCTTCGCGCGCATTTCCTCTCTCAAGCAACTGCTATGCTGCCCCAGAAGCGCCCGCTGACACCAGGCCGTGCCGCCAAAGAGGCCTTTGGAGGGCTGACGGCGCGCGAGCGTGAAGTGGCAAGCTTGATTGCCGAGGGAAAAAGCAACCGCGAGATCGCCGAGATGCTCATTGTCGGCGAACGAACCATCGAAACCCACGTGGCTAACATCATGTTCAAGCTCGGTGTTCAAGCTCGCAGGCAGATCAGTGCATGGGCAGTTGAAAAAGGGCTTGCCAAACGGCCCTGACCTCCGTACCGTCCTTCCCCACTCCTTCAAAAATCTCCGTACTCTTTGCTGAAAAGGTGCGTACTTACCACGATGGCACCTGAGCCGTTTCATGGTATCCTAATAGCGAAGGGTGCAGCGAGATCTAGCACGTCGGACGTGAGAGTCGCTTTTATGCAAGACACTCCACGTGACAGGCAGGCGAAGCGTATCTCCTGGTTCACCCAGGCATCCCAGTTGCGATCGAGAGACAGGAAAGGAGCTTCCCATGAACGCAGTTGATATTCTGAAGTACGGCCAACAAACCGTCCTACAAACCCTTGAAGGGTTTCCCGCAGCGGCATTGGAAACACCGGGTGCCTGTGGTACCTGGTCGGTCAAGGACATCATCGCTCACCTGGCTTCCTACGAGGAAGTGCTGGTTGATGTGCTCTCTACCTTTGTCGGCAAGCACCCGACCCCCTACTTGAACAAGTTTACCGAGCCGGGCGGCCAATTTAACGACACCGAAGTGGGCCTACGCAAAGGGAGAACCATGCGAGAGGTGCTGGACGAGTTCAACGACACACATGCACAGGTAATGTCGCTGGCCGCGCAGATCCGCCCAGAAACGTTCCGCCAAACCGGAACCCTCCCCTGGTATGGCATGGACTACGCCCTGGATGATTTCATTGTCTACACCTCTTATGGGCATAAACGTGAGCACAGCGCTCAAATCGCCGCGTTTCGTGACCTCCTGAGCAAGTAAGCGGCCATGCTATAGGATATACTGGCCCAGGTCGTCAACAAGGCTTGCCTGGCAGGGGCGAACGCGGAAGCATGGCAGTGGATTGGGAGAGGAAATGCTCTCTTAGGCGTTCGTCCAGGAGGCTGGCAGCAAGTTCCTCGATCAGTAGGAGGGCGGTCGAAAATGCCTGCTCAGCTTCGACCTCTCGTGCCTGGGCCTGATAGAGCTTGCCCAGGGCCACATAAATGCGCCACAGCAAGGGTCGCAGCCCTTGCGCCCGCGCAGCCTCTTGCGCGGCTCGCAGCGTCGTTTCGGCTTCCGCTCCCCGCTGGAGTGCGGCCAACGCCTCACCGCGCAGTTTCCACAGATGGGGGATGACACGCTCGCTCGACAGGTTGGCAGCAGAGGCGATCAGCCGTCCAGAACGAACGAAGGATTGAAGTTCAACATAAACAGGCAAGATCGAAGACATTCCCGCCATTGAACGCTGAGCAGTCATAATAGCCAGATGTCGGAGCATAGTTGTCTTTCCTGCTCCAGGATCGCCCATAATCACACAGCGAGGAAATCTATGGATAGCTTTTTCGGGATCATAGATCACCTCAACACTGCGTTCACGACGCTGTCGCTCTTGCTCTATCCAAACATCAGGATCATCTGCTATCGTGGTTTCCGTTGACTCTTCGTCGCTCGCGGGGGCATCATACGCCCGCTGGCGCTCTTCGGAAAGACGTAATGGCACGTAGACCCGCGCCACTTCTAATGGATGTTGCATATCCAGAAACTGCAACATCGTGATGCGGGGATCAGCCAACAACGCATTGAAATAACTGATTGGTTCCATCGGCATTGCCTCCAAAATATTCATCTTATGGTCATCAGCCATTTCGCGTGTCACTTAAATACCAGGCACTTACTAATTTGTCTTACATTTCTGAACCCTTGATTTATGGATTTCTATTGTTTTTAAGTGTAGCATCTGTTAGTTTCTATGTCTATAGAACGGATGAGAAGGCATCGATGCTCTTGCTACACAGTCCTTCATCCGCCCTGCTTGCTAAAAATCTCCGTACTGCTTTGGCATAATCTCCGTACTTTCCACGATGGCAAACCCGCCTTTTTCAGGCATACTATTGGTGACGGATGGAATCACACCATATGACAACCGCACACTCGAATAGCATGCAAATGGAGAATCCTTTCAACATTCTCTACGAGGTCACAGCGTAACAGAGCCATTCACCTCGTCCGCAAGTCAGTAGATGGAGCAGAGCAAATGACGAACAAACTGAAATTGATGTGTGTGCTGGCACATCCTGATGATGAGTCTCTCGGCAACGGCGGCATACTCGCGAAGTACGCCGCCGAAGGAGTCGAGACGTACCTCGTCACCGCAACGCGGGGCGAACGCGGTTGGTTCGGCGATGAAAGCGACTATCCAGGTCTGGAGGCACTGGGTAAGATTCGCGAAGCCGAATTGCTCGCGGCAGCCAGAGCGCTCGGTATTCGCCAGGTCGATTTCCTGAATTACCTCGATGGCGACCTGGATCAGGCTCCTCCGGCAGAAGCCGTGGCTTCGATCGTTGGGCATATACGCCGCGTGCAGCCAGATGTGGTAGTCACATTTGGACCAGATGGCAGCTACGGGCATCCCGATCATATCGCCATTTGCCAGTTCACCACGGCTGCCATTGTCCAGGCGGCCAGCCCAGACGCTCCATGCCACCAGGACCTGCCTCCACATAGTGTCTCGAAACTGTATTATATGGAGGCATCCGAAAAATTTTTTCTTGCCTACCAATCCGTTTTCGGCGATATAGTCATGCATATTGATGGCGTGGAGCGACGGGGAGTAGCATGGCCTGAATGGGCCATCACGACGCGCATTGATATCAAGGGGTACCGGCAGACGGTGTGGCAGGCAATATTGTGTCACGAGTCACAACTGGTGGCCTATCGCCAGCTCGAGCACCTCTCGCAGGAGCATCAGAAAGAGCTCTGGGAGAGCCAGACCTATTATCGCGCCTTCAGCCTGGTCAATGGCGGCCGCGGCGTTGAGGATGACCTCTTCGCAGGGTTGCGATAAGCTCATCGAGAGTCGACGACCAAAGGAGAGCACAAGCCATGGACAAACGCGACGCGCTGCGCTATCGCATCGCACCGCTCGAAATGACCCCCAGTGAGTTCCGCAGGGTGGGGCGCCAGTTGGTCGAGCGCATCGCAGAATTTCTTTGCACGCTGCCTGATCGGCCGGTGACCGTCAATGAGCCGCCCAGCGTGATTCGGGAAGCTCTGGGCACCGACCCGCTTCCAGAAGAAGGCAGGGACGCGAAGAATCTGCTCGAAGAGGCTACCGATCTCCTGTTCGAGCACTCCACCTTCAACGGTCATCCTCGTTTCTGGGGGGTGATCACCTCATCTGCCGCTCCGATTGGGGCGCTAGGTGATCTGCTGGCTGCCTCCGTGAATCCCAACATGGGCGGTTGGTTTGGCGGGCCTATGGCTAATGAAATCGAGGCGCAGACGGTGCGTTGGATGGCCGAACTGATCGGCTACCCCACCAACTGCGGTGGTCTGCTCGTCAGTGGGGGCAACATGGGCAATTTTGTGGGGTTTCTCGCGGCCCGCAAAGCGAAAGCCACCTGGGACGTGCGTGCAACAGGCTTGCTAGGTGCAGGGACTCATCGCCTGCGCCTCTACACCTCCAGCGAGACGCACACCTGGATTCACAAGGCAGCCGACATGTTCGGCCTCGGTACAGACACAATTCGCTGGATACCGGTGGATACACACCTTCGCATGGACACGCTCGCCCTCAGACACCAGATTCAAGCGGATATCGAAGCCGGTGATCTGCCCTTCCTCGTCATCGGAACAGCGGGCACGGTGAGTACAGGGGCAGTAGATCCACTCCCTGACATTGCTGCGATCTGCCGGGAGTATGACCTGTGGTTCCACGTGGACGGGGCCTATGGTGGCTTTGCTGCCATGTTGCTCAATGACGGCCAGGGAAAGGTGCCAACAGACCTTCAAGGGATCGCTGAAGCCGACTCGGTCGCGGTGGACCCGCACAAGTGGTTGTACGCGCCACTGGAGGCCGGTTGTACCCTGGTGCGCAAGCCAGAAGCGCTGCGTGAGACATTCAGCTACCATCCTCCCTACTACCACTTCGTTGAGGAGCCATCCACCATCGATTACCATGAATACGGGCCACAGAACTCGCGAGGCTTCCGGGCGCTGAAGGTGTGGTTGGCCTTGCGCCAGGTAGGTCGGAAAGGCTATGTGGAGATGCTCTCCGACGATATCCAGCTCGCACAGGAACTGTACCGGCTTGTAGAGGCGCACCCAGAATTGCAAGCCTTTACCCAGGGCTTGAGCATTACGACCTTCCGCTATGTCCCGTCCGATCTTACCCCCGGTTCGGAACAGGTCGAAGCGTATCTTAATCAACTGAATGCTGCATTGTTGCACCGCTTGCAGAGGAGCGGCGAGGTCTTCCTCTCCAACGCGGTCGTGAGAGGAACATTTCTGCTGCGTGCCTGTGTCGTCAACTTCCGCACATCTTTGGAGGACATCGAAGCCTTGCCAGTTCTCGTCACGCGCACCGGTGACGAGGTGGACGCGGCTATGCGAACAGCGAAGCTGAAAAACTGATCAATTGAGAGGGGAAAGGAGCTTTCTGGGAATGATTGCCAGGAAGACGATTTGACTGCCAGGGTCACGATGTGGGTACACCATACACCCTGGCAGTCAAATCGTCTTCCTATACACGGCCCTTTCTCTACAGCGAAATAAATTTCCTGTATTTAGCGAATGTTAAAAAGATTAGAAACAGTTTGGAGAACACTTAAAGTAATTATTGTTGACTTGTATTGTGCAATTGATTTGTATATGCTTTAATCGACAGATGCGAACGATGCATCTTCTCAGTGATAGCTTGAATATGAATTATCCTTTTACGAACAATCGCATCCGCGAACAGTTCGTCAACGTGGTGATTTAATAAGTGAACAGAAGGAGATACGAATATGGCACTTAGTTTTGTACTGGCAGACCTTACTGTTGGCACCATCGTCTGGTGGCTGGTAGTTGGCTTGATCGCTGGCTTCCTGGCCAGCGTGGTTATGCGCGGCGGCGGCTATGGTATCGTTGGTGATATCATCGCCGGTATCGTCGGCGCATTCATCGGAGGCTGGCTCTTCAGCCTGCTTGGCATCAGCGCAGGCGGTGGCCTGGTTGGTACCATCATTGTCGCCTTTGTCGGTGCATGTATCCTGATTGCGATCCTGCGCGCCGTTAGCGGCGGCTATGGACGCAGCAGGCGCCTGTAAGCAGCTCGATGATAGTCATACTCTGAACGCAAAGAAGTATGAAATGCATGAGAGGGGAATTTCCCCTCTCATGTTTTTTTAATGCCCGGCATTTTTTCTAACCCCTTCATCGTTTGCTCGTACATAGAATAGCGGTTATTGAGATACGCAAACAATAACAGTTATTGAGATGAGTAAATGATAAAGGAGTTGTTTTCAATGGTACTTGCAGATATCCCCGGCATTCACTTTGATCTTGACTTTTTTTCCTGGATTATTGTTGGCCTGATCGCAGGCTTTCTCGCCAGCGCCTTCGTGCGCGGTCGTGGTTACGGCTGCATCGGGAATATCATCGTTGGCCTGATCGGCGGCTTCATCGGCGGATACCTGGCCAGTTTTCTCAATATTCAAGGCAATTTCCACTTCTGCGGCAGCGTCTTCATCTCATTCATCGGCGCCTGTATCCTGGTAGCGATCCTACAGGCTGTGACTGGCGGCTTCGATAGAGCACGAGACGCCAGGTATTACCGTGATGATCGGGACCGCGATAACACCTAGCGAATCACGAACCAGGGCGGGGACAAGCCCACGCCCGTACCCTATACGGCTGCGCCTGCCACTTCGTCGTAGGGTACGGGCGTGGGCTTGTCCCCGCCCTGGCACACCATTCTACTGCCCGTGTCATTCGCCAACAGAGTTTCTGTAGTCGCCCGCCGTCGGGTTCACCAAAACATTCAAGGCAACAGTAGAAAGCAAAGTCCCTAAAATGAGGAAATATCCTGATGAACTGTTTGTGATGCAAGTAAAAGGAGCCTCTCTATATATGCACAGAGTATAGAGAGGCTCCCTCCTTGTCCGATCTCGGCTTGCACAAGTATCGGCAGAAACGTCTTTAAGAGACTATCCGTTCGACTCATTAATGGTCACTTTAATCTCGGTGATCTCGATCTCCACTTGAGCCTCATCTTCATCACCCTCGTCATCCCTATCGATGGACCAGCATTGCTGCATAGCCCGGATTACACGGCCTGTCTGGGTTATAGTTGTATCTCCACCTGCGCCGGTTGCGGCCCCACCAGGGCTGGAACTTAATCGATCCCATGCCGTACTTCCACTGGCCGCGCGAAGAACATTATCACGTACACTACCAAGTATTGGGGTAGTTTTCTTTTTTTCGAGAATACGCGCGGCCAACCCGCTGATAATAGGAGTAGCGAATGATGTACCCACCCAATAGGCCCAGGCGTGATCATCGGGAGCAGTGTAATACTGCTCAGGTGGATCAGCCGAGAGCGGTGGATATTCGACAGAACTATAAATGCCTCGCAGCATATCCGAAGTATCCACAGAGGGATTGTTGCTCGTAGGGAGCGGCACCTTCGGCACTTCCCCTCCATAGGTCGCGATGCCACGATCTCCAGGATAGCAACTATACGTGGTCGCCATCCCACTACCATTCACGGCACCAACTGGAATGATGCCCTCTAGCTGGTAAGGCTCATTACCCCAGGCTGCGGGACGAAGCGCATCAGGACGATTGCCGCCAGACATTTCACGCAAGTCGGCTTCATTGCCAGCCGAGGCTACAACGATAACCTCTAGCTCGGTCAAAGCCTTAATAAGGTAAAAGAGATTTGCGCGTATATCTTGTAAAGCGCCACTCGTCGGATCAACATTTTTTGACTTCAACTCCTCATCGGTAGGTATCACCAGGCTCATGTTTATAACAACTGGTTTACCATCAAGGGGAGCAGCCTGGGGCATGGATGCCGGACTTACCTTACGGAGGTATATATTCCAGAGTGCTTTTGATATCAATTGCACATCGCCTACACACAGATCATTGAGGACACGAATGCACTCGATACTGGCTTCGGGAGCGACATCATGCACAATACCAGCAATGAACAGGCCGTGATCCGCCAGCAGAATGGGGTAATGTCGCCCATAGACATCTTTACCGACGAAAGTGCCTTGCGTATCGCCCATTTCTTGCACGTTCTTTATGCCAGACATGAAATTGTAATCAAATTCAACCGTTTCGTTGACCTCCCTTAAAAGCAGGTTGTCATCTCCGGCATCCCGCGCCGCCCTCTCGATAACCCCTCGTTCAGGAAATGAATCCAGGATAAAGACTGTCACACCTTCACCTGTCTTTGATTGCAAATCAGGGGAGAGATCAGGCAACTCGATGTGCCAGTTAGAGCATGAGTCACTTACCGGCATAGGCGGAGTAAGTGGGCAACCTTGAGTAATACCATCTCCCGTGCCTCCACTAAGCCAGACGGGCGCTGCCACTGTTGCAACGATGTGTCCACCACTCTCCTGACTGAGTTCCCGGTTGAGTTCTTCCAAATTCTCTTTCTTATTAATTTTCTCTACGATGCTCACTACGAGACTATCCGGGGAATTGTGGCCACTGGAAGCAGATGCTCTCATTAAGGGAGTGCCACTCGATGGCTGTGAAGGAACCTCGATTTGAAAGAAGCCAGCAATGCTGGTATGCACAGTAAATGGTAATGGTAAATCAATTGGGGGCAAAGCCACCTCGAAAGGATAGACTCCTGGAAATATTCCTGGATCATCCTCTGAATCGGTACGGTGTGATGCTTGCTTTGTTTGAGTAGCCACCTTCGAATCAGGATGAGAACCGCCGTTCAAAAAATTTAATTGAACCTGTATTGCAGGCGCCCCTCCTACCACTTGGTTGAGGAAACGAGTGACATTGTTCGGCAGCTCGAACATCAAATTTCGTAAAGGTTCTCTGTTAAGAATTCCGGCCTCGTTAAGAAGAGGAATGTCAGTAAGAAACAAGATACAGACCTGGTCATCGCGCCAGAACGTGTTATGCACATCGTCCATAGCCATTGATTGCATGTTCATTTTTGCCTCCATGCCTCTCTACCTGGATGTGTTGTAGAGACTATTTCTTTTGTCGAATCAGTATTCTGCTATCTCAACGGTAGAAGATGATGTTTTTGGGTGTTGAGTTGTTGATGCCAGAAATACATTGCGCGTCCTTTGATACCTTATAGGGCCTACATCACCAACGAGGCGAAACGCCGCCCAGAAATAAGGGTGTGCGGAGCCTTGTTCTTTTTGCTGCAAAAAACTACACTGAGCCATGCGGAGCGCCTGTGCTTTACTCTCTCCTTGCAAGAGATACTGGTAAAATAGTTTCATCAATTCATTAGTCGCGTTATCCTCTACAGGCCACAGACTCATGACCAGCGAGGTTGCTCCTGCAGCCAGAAATGCTCTTCC
>WNGJ01000680.1_pt1 | contig 35804 bp, 30 predicted proteins | sample 5400611 | NCBI WGS metagenome assembly WNGJ01 (sample SAMN13153375, study PRJNA577476) | soil metagenome | isolation source: 40 cm soil or saprolite under Garry oak tree replicate 1 | place: USA:California | collected 2016-06-15
TGGCGAGGCAGGTTGGCCCGATGTGGCTGTTCGTGCGCTGCCTGTTTGGTACGCCGTGCTTGCCCGGTACGCCGTGCTTGCCCGGTGCGCTGGCCGTCCGGTGCGCTGGCCGTCCGGTGCGCTGGCCGTCCGGTGCGCTGGCCGGCGGGCAACGAGGGAGATGGTGCTGTGGTGATCACCGCCCGCGATGTCACCGCCGGCGCACGCACCTATCTTGCCGAGGGCGGCGCCGGGCCACGCGGCGACGGCGGCTCCCCCGCGCCTCGCGACCCGGCCACGGCACCGATTCCATCTCCCGCCGCAGATCAACTCCCCGCAAGCCGGCCCGCCGCAAATCGGCGGCACGGTACGGCGGAGGAGTGGCCGCTGGAGAGCTTTCTCGAACTTGACGCGCGGCCTGGTAGCGTACCCCGAGCGCGGCTGCATGCCAGGAAATTGCTGCCGGAGTGGGGACCGACCGAGCTAAGCGAGAACGTCGAACTGCTCGTTTCGGAACTAGTGACCAATGCCGTCAATGCGGCCCAATCCATGCAGCGGATCTTCCCGGTACGGCTGTCGCTGCTGTCGGACGGGGCGCAGGTCCTGATTCTGGTGTGGGACGCCAATCCGCGGCCACCGGAGCTCATAGCCACGGGCGAAGAAGCGGAGAGCGGCCGCGGGCTGCTGCTGGTGGAAACGATCAGCGCGCGGTGGGATTGGTACTTCCCGCCGGCGGCGGGCGGGAAAGTCGTATGGGCGCTGCCGGAAATGCATTGAAGGAAACCCAGGTGAGGCGAGCAGATGAAGGCGATCCGCCGGTTTAATGTCGCGGCTGTCCTGCCCGAGCCGCTGGCCCCGCTGGGCGACCTGATGATGAACCTTCGGTGGTCCTGGCATCCGGAAACGCTGGACCTGTTCGCCGCGATCGATCCCGGGCGCTGGGCCGCGTGCGGCCAGGACCCGGTCCGCCTGCTCGGGGCGGTGCCGCCCGAGCACCTGGCCCGGCTCGCCGAAGACCGGCGATTCCTGCGGCGCCTGTCCGACGCGGCCGACGACCTGCAGGAGTATCTGACCGGCTCGCGCTGGTATCAGGCGCTGCGGAAGGACGAGGACGGCGCGCCGGCCGCGATCGCGTACTTCTCACCCGAATTCGGCATCACGGCGGCGCTGCCGCAGTACTCGGGCGGGCTCGGCATCCTGGCGGGCGATCATCTCAAGACCGCGAGCGACCTGGGCGTGCCCATCATCGGCGTGGGACTGCTGTACCGCCACGGCTACTTCACGCAGTCGCTGTCGCCCGAGGGATGGCAGGTCGAACGCTACCCGGCGACCGACCCGGGCGGGCTGCCGCTCACGCTGCTGCGTACCGGCGACGGCACGCCGGTACAGGTCGCCGTGCCGCTTCCCGGCGGGCGCGACCTGCGCGCCCAGGTGTGGCGCGCGCAGGTGGGCAGGGTGCCGCTGCTGCTGCTCGACTCCTACGTCGAGCAGAACGACCCGCCCCTGCGCGAGGTCACCGACCGGCTCTACGGCGGCGGCGGCGAGCACCGGCTCCGCCAGGAACTGCTGCTCGGCATGGGCGGGGTACGGGCGGCCCGAGCCTACTGCCAGATCACCGGGCACCCGGCACCGGAGGTCTTCCACACCAACGAGGGGCACGCCGGGTTCCTCGGCCTGGAGCGCATCCGCGAATACGCGGCCGAAGGGCTCGGCTTCGACGAGGCGGTCGAGGCATGCCGGGCCGGCACCGTGTTCACCACCCACACGCCGGTCCCCGCGGGCATCGACCGCTTCCCGCGCGGGCTGGTGGAGCGGCATTTCTCCGGCGACTGCGGCTGCGAGGGACTGCCCGCCGACCGGGTTCTCGCGCTCGGCGCGGAGACCTACCCGGCCGGCGACCCCGAAGTGTTCAACATGGCCGTCATGGGCATGCGGCTGGCCCAGCGCGTGAACGGCGTGAGCGCCCTGCACGGGCGGGTCAGCCGCGAGATGTTCGGCGGGCTGTGGCCGGGCTTCGACACCGCCGAGGTCCCCATCGGATCGATCACCAACGGCGTGCACGCGCCCACCTGGGTGGCGCGTGAGGTGTTCGGGCTCGCGGACCGCGAGACCGGCCCCGGCGTGGCCGAGCACGGGCGCGGCCGGGACCGCGCCGCGGCCCCGCCCGGCGAGGATGTCTGGGCGGTCCGCCGGCTGCTGCGTGAACGGCTGGTGAGCACCGCCCGCCAGCGGCTCCGCGCGGCCTGGCGCCAGCGCGGGGCGAGCGACGCCGAGCTGGCGTGGACCGGCGAGGTGCTCTCCCCCGACGTGCTCACGATCGGCTTCGCCCGGCGGGTGCCTTCCTACAAGCGGCTGACCCTGATGCTGCGCGACCCCGGCCGGCTCACCGCGCTGCTGCTCGACACCGAGCGCCCGCTGCAGCTCGTCATCGCGGGCAAGGCCCATCCCGCGGACGACGGCGGCAAGAACCTCATCAGGCAGATGGTCGAGTTCGCGGACAACCCGCGGGTGCGCCATCGCATCGTTTTCCTGCCCGACTACGACATGGCGCTGGGCCGGGCGCTGGTGCAGGGCTGCGACGTCTGGCTGAACAACCCGTTGCGGCCGCTCGAGGCGTGCGGCACGTCCGGCATGAAGGCGGCGCTGAACGGCGGGCTGAACCTGTCGGTCAAGGACGGCTGGTGGGACGAGTGGTTCGACGGCGGCAACGGATGGGAGATCCCGTCCGCGGACGGCGCCGACGACTCCGACCGCCGCGACGACATGGAGGCGTCCGCGCTGTATGAGGTTCTCGGGCAGCACGTCGCGCCGCTGTTCTACGAGCGGGACGGCGATGGCCTGCCGTGGCGCTGGATCGAGATGGTCAGGCACACGCTGTCGGGTACCGGGCCGAGGGCGCTCGCGTCGCGGATGGTGCGCGAGTACGTGACCGAGCTCTACACCCCGGCGGCCAGCGCGTCCCGCATCCTGGCCGGGCCCGCGGCCGGCGGCGGCCGCTACGGCGCGGCGCGGGAGCTCGCCGGCTGGAGGCGCCGGATTTCCTGCGCCTGGCCCGGAGTCCGCATCGAGCACGTCGAAGCAGTCGCGGACGAGCTCAAGCCGGGCGGACGGCTCACCGTCCGGGCAGCCGTCGCGCTCGGCGAGCTGTCACCGGCGGACGTGACGGTGGAACTGGTCCACGGCGCCGCGGGCGGGGACGACGAGATCACCGAGCCGGCCCGTGCGCCGCTGTACCAGGAAGAAGGCCCCAGCGGCGGCAGCGCCTGCGCCGGCGTGCTGCGCTACTGCGGTGTGGTGAAGCTGGACCGGCCTGGCACGTTCGGGTACACGGTCCGGGTGCTGCCCCACCACGAGCTGCTCGCCAGCCACGCCGAGCTCGGCCTGGCCGTGCTGCCCGCCGTGCCCGCCGGAATGACCAGCGGCGACCTCCGCTGACGCCCGGCCGGGACGCCCGCGGGCCTCCCCGGCGACCGCACCGCAGCCGTAACGGCTACCGCAATAGACGACAACGTTGACGCTTACCTATCTGTAGTATATAACAAGTAAGTATCGTGAGTGGTGTCGGGGCTGAAGCGGTTACCTGGGACCAAGCGCCGCTGCCTGCGACTTCCCGACCGCGTCGAAGCTGGGCGTGAGAGGCGGTTACGTGGCATTACAGACGTCCGGGGCCATCCTGCCGGGGATCATCGAAGCACATGCGCGCCGGACGCCGTCGGCGGTGGCGCTGCTGGCCGGCGCGCAGCGGCTGACCTATGCGCAGCTCGACAGCCAGGCCAACCGGCTCGCCCGGGTCCTGGCCGAGGCTGGTGCCGGCGCGATCGTCGCGGTGGCGGCCACCCGCGCGGCGCAGACCATCGTCGCGATACTGACGGTGCTCAAGTCCGGTGCCGTGTACCTGCCGCTGGACCCGGAGTATCCGCGCGACCGCTTGACCCTCCTGCTGCGGGACGCGCGGCCGGCGGCCATCCTCGCCACCGCCGACGTGCTGGAGCGGCTCGACGCCGATTGGCCCAGCCGCCGCATCGACGACACCGCCGCGACGCCGGCCGCCGCGAGTTACCACGACATCGATATAAACGATGCCGAACGACTCCGTACGGTGCGCGACTGCGACCCGGCCTACCTCATCTACACCTCGGGGTCCGCGGGCCAGCCAAAGGGCGTCCTGGTCTCGCGCCGGGCCATCGGCTATCTGGCCTCCAGCCAGGTCGCCCGGTTCGGCGTCACGCCGCAGTCACGGGCACTTCAATTCGCGCCGCTGACCTTCGACGCTTCCGTCTCGGAAATCTGCATGGCCCTGTCGGCTGGCGCGTGCCTGGTCATGGCGCCCCAGAAACGGCTGTTGCCCGGCCAGGGCCTGGCGGAACTGGCCGACGAGACCGGCGTCACCCACCTCACCCTGCCGCCCTCGGCGCTGACCGCGATGCCGGCGGGCTCACTCGCCGGCGTACGGACGCTGGTGGTCGCCGGTGAACCCCGCGGCCCGCCGTCCCGCCACGGCCGGCCACGCTGCGGCCGCGGCCGCTGGCGCCGGCCGATCCGGCGCTGGTGGGCCGGCGGCTGGCCGCGGTCGGCGTGCCGGAGACCGGCTTCGGCTGGACCATCGAGGAACTGCTGCGCGGCGGCGGGGTGCTGCGTGCCCGGGTACGCACCGGCCCATCGAGGACGTGGGCACCGGCGCTCGACGCGGCGATGTCGATCGCGCCCAGCGCCTTCGGCGGCGACCCGGTGCTGCGCATGGTGGCACATATCGGCCGGGTCGAGACGGCCGGCGAGCCGCCGGACACCCTGCAGATCGAGGTGAGCCTGGATCCCGGTCACGACGACACGGTGGGGGTGCTGCTGGCCGGCCCGGACGGCACCGTGATCGGCGCGCTCACCGGGCTGCGGTACCCGGTGATCGACGCACCGGCCGCCGGCGGCGGCCAGCCCGATCATCTCCCGGCCACCGTCTCGTTCGCCGATCTCAGCCCGCAGGAACTGCGGGCGCGGCTGATGGAGGAGGTCAGCATTCAGATCGCCGGTGAGATGCGGCTGGCCCCCGCCGACCTGGCGCCCCGCTGCCCGCTCATCGGGCAGGGCCTCGACTCGGTGCTGACCGTGGTGATCCGGCGGCGGCTGGAGAAACGCTTCGGATGCACGCTGCCCACCACGTTGCTGTGGCGGCAGCCGACCATCGCCGCGATCGCCGACCACCTCGCCGAGGTGCTGTCGGCACCGCAGCGCGGCGAGGGCGCCGATGGGCGGTGATGCGGGCATGCGGGTCGCCGGCGACGCCGAGGTAGACAGGATCGCCCGGCTGGCCACGCGGTGCCGGCTGGTCCTGCTGGACATGATCTACCGGGCAGGGTCCGGGCACGCCGGGTCGTCGCTGTCGTGTGTGGACATCATCAGCGTGCTCAAGTTCGACCAGATGGACTGGGCGGCGGGCCGGGCCCGGTCCGGCAGCGACGTGTTCGTGCTGTCCAAGGGCCACGCCGCACCCGCCTGGTACGCCGCCCTGATCGTGGACGGTGACCTGCCCGCCGCCGACGCCGCCACGCTGCGGGCCATCGACAGCCGCCTGCAGGGCCATCCGGACCGCACTCGCCTCGACCTGGTGGACGTCAGTTCCGGAGCGCTCGGCCAGGGCCTGTCGATGGCGCTGGGGCGGGCGCGGGGCAAGCGGCTCAAGGGCCAGGGCTCCGTCGTGTACTGCCTGCTGGGCGACGGCGAGTGCCAGGAGGGCCAGGTGTGGGAGGCGTTCCTGTACGCCGGCGCGCACCGGGTGTCCAACGTGGTCGCGATCATCGACCACAACAACACCCAGAGCGACGGCACGCTCGACGACACCCTGCCGCTGCGCCCGCTGCCGGACAAGCTGTGCGCGTTCGGCTGGCACGTGCAGGAGGTGAACGGTCACGCGCACCGTGAGCTGCGGGAGGCGGTCCGCGCTGCCCGGCGCGACACGGCCCGGCCGTCGGTGATCATCGCCCACACCCGCAAGGGCTGGCTCGGCCGCGGCCAGATACTGCTGGGTGGCAGCCACAGCGCCATCCCGTCGGCGGCGGAGTACGCCCGCGCGGTCGCCTTCCTGGAAACCGCCCAATGAGGTCGACCAGGGACTGGTTCGGTGACGCGCTGGCCGAGCTGGCCAGCGAGTACGACAACCTGGTGGTGGTTAGCTGCGACCTGGCCCAGGCGACCCGCACGCAGCGGTTCAGGCAGGAGTTCCCGGACCGCTTCTTCGAGTGCGGCATCGCCGAGGCCAACGCGATCGGCCTGGCCGCCGGCCTGTCGCAGGAGGGATACCGGCCGTTCGTCGCCAGCTTCGGCCACTTCCTGACCGGCAAGTATCTGGAGATCTTCCAGCCGATCGGGCTCAACGACGCGGGCGTGGTGCTGGTCGGCACCCACGCGGGGCTGGCGATCGGGCGGGACGGCCCGACCCAGATGGGCCTGCGGGACGTGGCCCTGATGCGCACCCTGCCGAACGTCCGGGTGCTGCATCCGGCCGACGGCAGCGAGACCGGGCAGATGGTGAGCTTCCTGGCCACCGACCGCCGGCCTGGCTACCTGCGGCTGTGCCGGCAGCCGCAGCCCGAGGTGCACGGCAGCGGGTACCGGTTCCGTTTCGGGGTACCGCACGTGGTCCGCGACGGCGCCGAGGTGGCGGTCTTCGCGATGGGCGGCACGGTGGCCGTGGCCCTGGACGCGGCGGACCGCCTGGCCACCGGCGGCGCGCCGCCGACCGTCGTGAACGTCTCGTCGCTTCCCGCCGACCGGGCCATGGTCGCGCGCATCCTCGCGGCGCACCGCTGCGCGATGGTGGTCGAGGACCACTACGTGACCGGTGGCCTGGCCGGCGACGTGGGCCGGATCGCGCTGAGCGTGCCGGACCGGCCACGGCTCGACGTGCTGGCCGTACCGGACCACGGGCAGGCCGGTCCGCCGGAGGACCTCTACGCTCGTTACCGGCTCCACGCGGCGGGCATCGCCGCGCGGATCACCACATTCCTGCGAGAGCACCCGAGGTAGCCGATGGAACACTTACACAGCAAGGATCTCAGCCCGGGCGTGGACCGGTACGTGTTCGTCGAGCACACCCTCGACGGCACCACGGCCTACCGCGGCCATCGCCGCGATTACCGCAGCCTGCTCGTGGTGCGCGGCGCCGTGGCGCTGCGGCACGCGCGGGGCATCCGGCGCTGCGGCGCGGGCGAGGGCTGGCACGCCCCACCGGGCGCGGTGTACCGCATCGCCAGCATCAGCGCGCAGCCCGCCGTGGTGATCGAGGCCGGCACCGCACGGGAAGACGCCGCGCAGGCCGATCCGGCGCAGGCCACCTGCTTCACCTACCCGGACCTGTCCAGGCACACCGTGGAAAAGCCGTGGGGATACGAGGTCTGGTACACCAGCAACCTCACCGAACCCGGGTACGCGCTCAAGCGCATCCACGTGGCCGCGGGCCACCAGTCGTCGCTGCAGTCCCACCGGTACAAGGCCGAAACCAACTACGTCATCGAGGGCGAGGCCACGCTCCTGTCCGGCCTGACCGCCCCGGACGACGTCACCGAGGCGATCGACATCGGCGAGCTGACGGCCACCGTGCACCGGGCCGGCGGCGGATGGTCGTCACCGCCTGGTGAGCTGCACCGGGTGATCGCCTGGCGCGCCTACACCGCGATAGAGGTATCCACGCCCGAACTGGACGACGTGATCCGCTGGCAGGACGACACCGGGCGCGGCCACGGCAGGATCGAGTCCGAGCACACCGGGCGCGGCGGATGAACACCGCCGGCGCCGTCCGGCTGTACCTGCGGGAGCAGCGCCGGATCCTCGACGGCTTCCCGGTCGGCGCCGTGGCGAAGGCCGCCGCCCTGGTGTTCGACACCTACGAGGCGGGCGGCACGGCGTGCGGGAGCTGCCCGTCTGCTGGTGAGGCGGCGCGGGCGGTTCACCATGGCACCGCGGATCCAGCTACCCGGCGATCATCACATCGCCGACTACGTGGGAGTGAGGGTGCGTGGGTACCAGAACCTGCAGCGTGCGCCGCGCGCTCGTGAAATGCCCGGCGTCACGGCGCGCAGCCGTTAAGGAGCCCTAAACAAATACCGGATCTGGCGCGGAGATGGCCCGATGCCCGCCGCGCTCGCGCTGGCCGCCGCGTGCCAGGATCGGGAGGACGGGCAGCGGAGCGGTGATCCGTGCCAGCCAGGCGGTGGCCCGAAGGTAGGTGTCGCGCGTGTTCAGGCTAGACCCGGCGGCGGAAAGGGCGGTGCGGGAGCGCCTCGGCCCGCAGGAAGCCGATGCGTTCCTGGCGCGCCTCGAGCGGCTGTCGTTCGACATAGCCGAGCCGCTCGAGCAGCTGTACGGCGGCGTTGCCGACGTGCGCGGGTTCGTGACCGAGCTTGTGCTCGACGCGCTAGGCGCGGCCGCCGAGCGCCCCGCGGCGCTGCGGATGCTCGACCGCCGCCGCGAGATCGATCCCGCGTGGTTCCAGCGGTCCCGCGTGATCGGCTACGTGTGTTACGCCGACCGGTTCGCGGGCTCCCTGCAGGGTGTCCGGCGGCACCTGGACTACCTGGCGGAACTCGGCATCACCTACCTGCACCTGATGCCGCTGCTGCGGCCACGCGACGGGGAGAACGACGGCGGCTATGCCGTGGCGGACTACGGCACGGTGGATCCGCGGGCCGGCACCATGACCGACCTGGAGGCGCTCGCCGGCGATCTGCGCGAGCGTGGCATCGCGCTGTGCATCGACCTGGTCCTCAACCACACCGCGCGCGAGCACGAATGGGCCCGCAAGGCCCTCGCCGGGGAGCATGCCTGCCGTGAGATGTACCTGACCTATCCCGACCGCACCGAGCCCGACGCCTACGAACGCACGCTGCCCGAGGTCTTTCCCGACATAGCGCCCGGCAGCTTCAGCGAGGTGCCGGAGCTGGGCTGGGTCTGGACGACCTTCCACGAATACCAGTGGGATCTGAACTACGCCAACCCAGCCGTGTTCCGTGCCATGCTGGGGACGATGCTCGCCCTGGCCAACCGCGGCATCGACGTGCTGCGGCTGGACGCGGCACCGTTCCTGTGGAAGCGGATGGGCACCGACTGCCAGAACCAGCCGGAGGCTCACCTGCTGCTTCAGGCGTTCCGTGCCCTGACCCGGCTGGCCGCGCCGGGCCTGGTCCTCAAGGCCGAGGCGATCGTCGGCCCGGACATGCTGGTGCAGTACCTCGGCGGTCACGACCGGTACCGCCCGGAGTGCGACCTGGCCTACGACAACCAGCTCATGGTGATGCTCTGGTCGACGCTGGCGACCCGCGACGTGCGTCTCGCCGAGCGCACGCTGTCGGGCCGCCGGCCCGCACCAGCGGCGACCGCCTGGGCTTCCTACCTGCGCTGCCACGACGACATCGGCTGGTCGGTACCTGACGCGGACGCCGCCGCCGTCGGGCTCGAAGGTTTCGCCCACCGGCGGTTCCTGAACGACTTTTACGCCGGCCGTTTCCCGGGTTCCTTCGCCCGGGGCGCCCTGTTCCAGCAGAACCTGGCGACCGGCGACGCCCGTATCAGCGGCAGCGCCGCGTCACTGTGCGGCATCGAAAACGCGTTGGCAGCAGGCGACGAGGAAGAACTGACCCTCGCCATCAGGCGGCTGGAGTCGATGTACGCCGTCGTCTTCTCCTTCGGCGGCATTCCGCTGATCTACATGGGCGACGAACTGGCCATGCGCAACGACCCCCACTGGCGCGCGGACCCGGCGCACGCGGGCGACAACAGGTGGATGCACCGGCCGGCGATGGACTGGGCACAGGCCACCCGGCGCGGCGACCCGGACTCGCTGGAAGGCCGCGTTTTCGCCGCCATCGGCGGCCTGATCGGCGCCCGGCGGGCGCTGCTCGCCCTGCGCTCGGGCGGTACGACCGAGATCCTGCCGGCCGGCAACCGCAGCGTGCTGGCCTACCGCCGGGCTCACCCGCGCAGCGCCCCGTTCCTGTCCCTCACCAACTTCAGCGACACCACCCAGCCGGTCGACACCGGGATCATCGCCCGGGCGGGCCTGCACCAGCCCCGGCGCGTCCACTCGACGACCGCAGGCCACGTCATCGGCGCGGGCCAGACCGGCCAGCTGGACCAGCTGGACGGGATAGAACTGCCGCCGTGGAGCTTCGCCTGGCTCACCGGCACCTGACCCGGCCCGTGGCCGCCCGCGCCCGGCCGCTCCCCGGCTCGTCACCCTTCGCCGGTGCGGCGCGGCCGCGGCCGGCGTCAGCGGCTGGGCAGGGCCGGGCCGTCGGGCGTTGTGGGCAGGCCGCACGAACGATGATGGAGCGCGAGGGGCGCCCAGGACCAAGGGTGGGCGAACGGCACCTCGTCCGGTTCGCCGCCGAGCGCGATGTCCTCGTAGGCCCGCCGGGCCGGCTGCGCGCGGATGCCGGCCGCGGACCGGGCCGGCGAGGCCCACGGTAGTGCCAGGATGGGCAGGATGCCTGATGTGAAAGGTAGCCGCCAGGCGCCGCCGGGCGCCCCGGCGGAGTCGGTGCTCGAGGCGGTCTTGGAGCGCGTGACGTACGCGAACGAGGAGACCGGTTACACGATCGCCCGGGTGGCGGCCGAGCGCAGCGGTCCTGACCTGGTGACCGTGGTCGGGCCGCTGCTGGGCGCCCAGGTCGGCGAGAGCCTGCGGCTGAGCGGCCGGTGGACCTCGCATCCCCGGTACGGCCGGCAGTTCGAGGTGCGGTCCTACTCGACCGTCCTGCCGGCGACCATCCAGGGAATCCAGCGCTACCTCGGTTCCGGGCTGATCAAGGGCATCGGCCCCGTGATGGCCGAGCGGATGGTCGCGCATTTCGGCACCGACATCCTGCGCGTCATCGAGGAAGAGCCGCAGCGGCTCATCGACGTGCCCGGCGTCGGGCCCAAGCGCACCAAGCTCGTCGCCGGCGCATGGGAGGAGCAGAAGGCGATCAAGGAGGTGATGGTCTTCCTCCAGGGTGTGGGGGTGTCCACCTCGCTGGCGGTGCGCATCTTCAAGCGGTACCGTGACGCCGCCATCAGCGTGGTGCGCAGCGAGCCGTACCGGCTGGCCGCGGACGTCTGGGGGATCGGCTTCAAGACCGCCGACACGATCGCGCGCGCGGTCGGCATCCCGCATGACAGCCCGGAAAGGATCAAGGCTGGCCTGCAGCACACCTTGTCTGAGGCGACCGACGACGGGCACTGCTTCCTGCCCGCGCCCAACCTCGTCACCGAAGCCACGAAGATCCTCGACGTCGGCCGGGAGATGATCACCGCCTGCCTGGACGAGCTGGCGGCGGCGGAAGGGGTGATCCGCGAGACCGTTCCGCTCGCCGGCCGCGACATACCCGCGGTGTACCTGGTGCCCTTCCACCGTGCCGAGCGTTCCCTGGCCGCCGGGCTGCTGGAGCTGCTGCACGCCGGGCAGGACCGGATGGCGGCGTTCCAGCGATTGGACTGGGACCGGGCGCTGACCTGGCTGCGCGGCAGGACCGGCACCAACCTCGCGCCCGAACAGGAGCAGGCGGTACGGCTGGCGCTGACGAACCGGGCCGCCGTGCTGACCGGGGGGCCGGGCTGCGGCAAGAGCTTCACGGTCCGCTCGATCGTGGCGCTGGCCAGGGCCAGGAAGGCGAAGATCGTGCTGGCCGCGCCGACCGGGCGGGCCGCCAAACGGCTGGCCGAACTGACCGGTCACGAGGCTGCCACCGTGCACCGGCTGCTGCAGCTTCAGCCGGGCGGGGACCCCAAGTATGACCGGGACAATCCACTGGACGCCGACCTCGTCGTGCTGGACGAGTGCTCCATGATCGACCTGATCCTCGCGAACAAGCTGGTCAAGGCCGTTCCCCGGGGCGCCCACCTGCTGCTCGTCGGCGACGTGGACCAGCTACCGTCGGTCGGTGCCGGGGAGGTGCTGCGCGACCTGCTGGCTGCGCCGGGCGCGATCCCCCGGGTGCGCCTGACGAAGATCTTCCGTCAGGCCCAGCAGTCCGGAATCGTGGTCAACGCCCACCGGGTCAACGCCGGTTCGCCGCCCCGCCTGCGCGGCTTTCCCGACTTCTTCTGGTTCACCTGCGAGGACACCGAGGAGACGGCCGCGCTGACGGCGGACATCGTGGCCCGCCGCATCCCGCGCCGCTTCGGCATGGACCCGCGCCGCGACATCCAGGTGCTGGCGCCGATGCACCGCGGGCCGGCCGGTGCGGGCAACCTGAACATGCTGCTGCAGGACATGCTCACCCCATACAGGGAGGGGCAACCAGAACGCCGCTACGGCGGCCGGGTGTTCCGGGTCGGTGACAAGGTCACGCAGCTGCGGAACAACTACGACAAAGGCGCCGCCGGGATCTTCAATGGCACCATCGGCGTGGTCACCGCGATGTCCCTGGAAGACAGCAAGCTCACCGTGCTCACCGACGAAGACGAGAGCGTGCAGTACGGCTTCGACGAGCTCGACGAGCTCGCCCATGCCTACGCCGTCACCATCCACCGCTCACAGGGCAGTGAGTACCCGGCCGTGGTCATCCCGCTGACCACCAGTTCGTGGATGATGTTGCAGCGCAACCTCCTCTACACCGCGATCACCAGGGCCACCAAGCTGGCCGTCCTCGTCGGTTCCCGCCGCGCGCTGGCCGCAGCCGTGCGTACCCCGGGCGCGGGCCGCCGCCACACCGGCCTCACCCGCCGCCTGAACCCAGGCGAGTGACCGGTGCCGGGCGGCCCCGCACCGCGCGCCGCACGCCGCGAGTCGTGAAATACCTGGCGTCACACAGCGCAGTCCGTTAAGGCGCCTTCGGCGTGGACACCGACGGGTTCGGCATGGGCGGATCAGATGGCAGCTATGCGGGGGCCAGCACCCTCGGCGGCTACGCGTTCGCCTCCGTGACCGCGACGATGGGCAGCCATTCCCGGGCCGCCTCGGTGAAAAACGCGTTCCGTGGCTGCATCGGAGTGCCGCCACTCGACGATTAACGGGCTGCTCTCCAGGTCAACCGCCGGCCGGCCGGCCGGCGGAGCCGGGCCAGCTGGTCCAGTCGGCGATCCCACTCCGCACGGCCCGCAGCTAGCCTGATCGCGGCGCGAGCGGATGGCTGGCTCGCGGTCAGCCGGTGGGCCTCTCCCAGATCGAGACATGCTGGCGGCTGTCGCTGGTGAAGGGTTCCCGCGTCCACCCGTCCCACCGTTCGCGCAGCCGCAGCCCGGCGAGCTGGGCCATCAGGTCGAGCTCGGCCGGCCACACATACCGGAAGGGGATCGTGGTGTACTGGCCCCGGCCACCGGCGACCTCGACGTAGTTCGAGCTCATCGCCTGCGTGGCGGTGTCGTAGATGTCGAACGCCCACCGCGCCGGGCTCACGTGGAACGGCACGACGTTCTGCCCGGGTGGGAGCCGTCGCAGCTCGGGGATTCCGACCTCGATGACGAAGCAGCCGCCGGGTTCCAGGTGCGCCGCGGCGTTGCGGAAGCAGGCCACCTGCGCGGCCTGCGTCGTCAGATTCATGATCGTGTTGAAGACCAGGTATACGACGGAAAACGTCCCGTCCACCCGCGTCGTCGCGAAGTCGCCGATCGTCACGCCGATCGCGTCGCCGCCCGGCTTGGCGCGCAGCCGGGCCACCATCGCCCGCGACAAGTCGATGCCGTGGACCGGGATGCCGCGGCGCGCCAGCGGCAGCGCGATGCGCCCCGTCCCGATGCCCAGCTCCAGTGCCCGGCCGCGGCCGGCGAGCCCCGCCAGAAAGCCGGCCACCGCGTCCACGACGCCTGGCTCGAACATGTCCGCCGACGACTCGTCGTAGGTAGCCGCGACCCGCTCTCCGAGTAGCCGTCCGCATCGTCCATCGCCGGACAGTACCGCGGAAGACCTCCGCAGTGCCCGCAGGTTTCGCGCACTCCACCCCCTCAGCGGCATGGGGGCATGCGCGCCGCCGGACCTCGCGGACCAATACGGGCGCGTCGCGAAATAACTCGCTGCTTTCAGTTCCGGACCTCGTTGCTGTGGTATGGGCGCGACCGGCGCCCGCTCGTCCCGCAACTCTGCCCGCTGCGCACCACATTGGCCCCACCAGCCCCCTGCCCCCCGGACACAGCCCTGTCCCCGAGGACCGTGAATGTGCCATCGCGGGTCATATATGACCCGCGATGGCACATTCACGGTCTCCGCTGGGCAGTCACTGCAAGATCAAATCCGCGTGTTGATGATCTGCGGGTCCTACCTCAAACGCTAAGCCTTATTTCCTCACCCATGGGTGCGCGCATCAAGCGTCCGCACCGCGGCCGGTGCGGCCGGTGCGGCCGCCAGGAGACCGCCGCGCCGATTGGGTCTGCCGAAAGCTAGTCCCGGTCTTCGCACATGGGATTTCACTGGGTGAGCCAGCGGGGCCGGCTGATGTCAACATTGAGGAGGTCCAGTAGGTGGGCCTGGACGCCGGTGGGTTTGGGGATCAGGGCGGGGTTGCCGTCGTGGGCGGGGATCAGGGGCAGGCTGGCGAGGGCCTGGAAGATGGTTCTGCCGGTGGGCCTGGCCGGGGTGCGCTGGTAGCCGGGCAGGCCGGTCATCTTCTCGCCGTGGGGGCGCAGGGCGTTGCGGACCTGCCGTTCTATTAGGCAGAAGATCAGCAGGGCCAGGCAGATCACGGTGATCAGAGCGGCGATGCGGCGGTTGGTCTTCAGGAACAGGGGGGCCACCGCGAGGGGGCCTTTGAACTCGCCGTAGCGGCGTTCGACGGCGTGCTGGCCCTTGTAGCGGCGGAAGACTTCTTCGGGGCTGGCCTGGCTGGGTTCCAGGTTGGTCAGCAGGGCGTACCAGCCGTCGGCCGCGGCCGACGTGCTGATCGCGGCCTGGTCGAAGTGCCACGACAGGACGGGCTTGCCGGCGGTGTCGTGGGTGATGGTGGTACGCACGTAGGCCCCGGCGCGGCGCTTTGTGGTGATCGTTTTGACGCGGGCGGCGACGGCGTCTGCGGTGGGGTGAAACCGGGTCCCGGCGGTGCGCACCAGCCGGTTGAGGTCTTCGGCGGCGGCGGCGAGTTTGCGGGCGCGGGCTTTGGCCTGCCCGGCGGCGTTCGCGGTGGAGTGCACCAGGATGCGGCGCAGATGCACCGGCGGATCGGCCGTGCGCGGGCCGGGCAGGTCCATCCCGCCGTCTTCCAGCACCCGGTAGCTGCCGCGGGCGGCGGCGGGCTGGCCGGCGTCCCGCCCGGCGGTGTAGTCCACCGCGGCGCCGGCCTGTGGCGGCAGCGCGGCGAACAGCCCGGCCGGGACCCGGGCCGCGCCCAACGGGGCGACGAACCCCACCCCCTGGGCGGCCATCGCCGCCGCGTTGGTGTAGGAGATCAGCTTCGAGTCGCCCACCAGCAGGAACGGCCGCGGCCCGGCGATCTGTCGCAGCGCGGTCATCGCCCCGGTGACCTGGGCCACCTCCGCGGCCCCGCCGCTGTAAGCGCGGTGGAAGACCGGGATCCCGCCGTCCCCGCTGACCGCCAGCCCGGTCTGGACCTGCCTCAGATCCGCCCGGCGGTCCTTCGGATGCCCCCACCGCGGCGCCGGATACTCCGCATCAGCCGCCGGGTACGCGCCATACAGCGAGATCGACGTCAGATCCCAGTGCAGCCGCGACACATCGACACCGAACTCGGTGATCGCCGCCGCCCCCACCCCGCCCGCGATCGCCTCCAGCTGCGGGGCGACCGCGTCCAGCGCCCGGGCGATCCGGTCGTCGTTGAGCAGCTCCGGCTGAATGCCGTACGCCTCCTCCACCGCCATCGCCGCCGCCCATTCGTGCACCCGCAGCATCGGCGCCGGGGCGGTCAGCCGGTTGGCCACCAGCGCCTCGATCACCTCACCGTGCGTAATCCAGGCCAGCGGCCGGACCGGGGCCAGCTCATCGATGATCTCCGCGATCCGCAGCCGGCGCCCGAACTCCGCCACCACCGGCAGCGCCCCCAGCCGCTTTTCCAGCACCTGGACGACCGCGACCTCCGCCCGCGCACGCCCGCGGCCCCGGCCAGTCCTTGACATCCCGCTCATGGCAGACGTCAACCAGCAGCCGGGCAGGCTATTCCTCACACGCCACTGAAGACAGCAAACGACCCCGGCAGTTACTAATCACCCAGCCGCCACACGCATCAAACCCCATGTGCGAAGCCCGGGGCTAGTGGAGCTAGTGGAGCTAGTGGAGCTAGTGGAGCTAGTGGAGATAGAGCCCATCGCTGGCGCCACCAAGCCACCGCGTGGCGCGTCGACAGCTTCTCGGTCGAGGCCGTCCGTCTCACAAGAGCTCATCCCGAATCCAAGTCGGCTCGTCGCGCCTGACCGTGGGCCTGGTGCCGTCGGTGCCGTTCTGGGTGATCGAGGAGATGAACCTGTTGCTGCCGTAGCTGACGTGGGCGATCCGGACGGCCGATGGCCCCAGTGAGCCGACGGCCCCAGTGATAGGTGATGCCGGTCATCTGGTTCGAGGAGCTGTAGCTGACCGTGGCCGCGTTGGCGCTGCGGTCGGTCTGCTTGGTCAGCAGCCGCGGCATGAGCGGGCGATCTGACGGTTCCGCGCGGGCGTCTCGCTCATCCGTCCGTGCGGGACTCTGTGCGTGCCGTGACCACCTGCGCCAGCCAGGACAAGACATACTGCTGGCTCCGGCGAGCACGGGGTTGAACGCCGAGCATGCCAAGGACGCCCACAACGGCCATCGCGCCGCCGAAGAGCAGGAAAAATGCCTTGCCGCCGGCATCTGCCCGGGCGTCACGGAGAATCCCGATCGCCAAGGCCAAACCGAACACCACCATGAACAGCCCAGTGAGGACGGTGGCCGCCTGCTTCGCCGCTGGCACGAAGAAATGGCAGACAAGCACCGTCCCGCCCGCTGAGGGCTCTTGCCCGTACCCTCGGTCCAAGGGGAGAAGCTTAACGCGGCACCTGTCAATCGTGAGCCGGTCCATGAACTGGATCCACTGCTCGAGCACGACCTCGTCGTCAGCGACGAAGCGGGCGCGCACTCCCTGATCTCGCCTCAACCTCATCCAGCTACCGACGCCCCAGTGCCCCGTAGGTGGCCGGGCGAACCCCCAGTGCCCAAGCAGCGGCTTGCTCTTCGCCCCGCTCGCTATCCGTTCCCTCACCTCGGCTGCAGGAAACAGACTGATAAGGCGCACAACGGAATCCACCAGCGGATGATAAGGCACCGAGGCCGTGCTGAAGAAGATGGGTGCGGCTAACCGGAAATTCACACGAAACCGGCCGTACGTCTTTGACCCGTTCTCCAGCCGGGTCAGCTCGGCGTGCGGCGCCTGGTCAAGGGCTGACGGCAGTTTCGGTCTTGTGCCGCGCGCCTTCGCGGCTTAACGTCCGCTCACGGTGCAGTTGATGCGCAGGCACGCCCGGCGCTGGCACGCACCACCACGCAACGGAGCCTGGAGGTACCTATGCGTATACCGAAGTCGTTACCGATTCTCGCGGTCGGGGCCCTGCTGCTGGCTGCGAGCCAGTTAGGCGCCGCTACCGGCGCCAGCGCGCAGCCGTTCGGCTACGGCAAACTCGCACCGGCGCAGCAGCGGCACGTGTCCGGCCTGATGTCCCTGGAACTCGGCGGGACCGGCCTGCGAGCCGCGGCGCCGCCGCGTAGCTCGCTGGCCACGGTCACGCCGCCCGGCTGTGACGTGAATCTGGGCAGCAACACCAAGGTCAACCAGAACTGCCTCAACATCACCGACGGCGACCTGCAGGGCCGGAGCCAGGCACAGAACGAGACCTACGTCGCGGTGGATCCGCTGGACGCGCACAACATCGTGGCCGGCTACAACGACTACCGGCGGGGCGATTCGGCCTGCGGGGTGTCCTACTCCACCGACGGCGGCGCCCGCTGGACCGACGCGACGATGCCCACCGGCTTCGTGCGCGGCACCGCCTACGGCGGGCTGCGGCGCGAGTACCTGCAGGCGAGCGGCGACCCGTCGGTGGCGTGGGACACCCGCGGCAATGCGTACTACGCGTGTCTTGAGTTCAAACGGGGCGCCGGTGTCACCGAGGACGCCGACCAGTCGAGCGCCTTTTACGTGTACCGGTCAACCGGCACCAACGGCGCTTCATGGAACTTCACCGGCCGGCCGGTAGCCGAGCACAACGACGTTGCCGGCGCCGGCAACTTCCTGCTCGACAAGCCGCTGATGGCCGTGGACGACGCGACGGCCAGCCCGTTCCGCGACCGGGTCTATGTGACCTGGACCACCTTCGCCGACGACGGCACCGCCTACATCTACGAGGCAAATTCGGCCGACTACGGTGAGCACTTCACCGCCCCGGTGCTGGTGAGCGCCAACAGCCCGCTGTGCCCGCGCCCCGCCTCGCCCACCCACCCGCTCGGCACGTGCGACAGCAACCAGTTCTCGCAGCCCTTCATCGCGCCGGACGGCACCCTGTATGTGGTCTGGGACAACTTCAACAACGGGCGCAGCAGTGCCGCAGACAACCACAGCCAGGTGATGCTTGCCCGGTCGGGCGATGGCGGCGCTTCGTTTTCCGCGCCGGTCAAGGTCGGCGACTTCAATGACCTGCCCGACTGCGCGACCTACCAGGGCGGCGCGGACGCCGGATCGTCGTGCGTGCCGGAGAAGGGCGCTACGGCCGCCTCCATCTTCCGGGCCTCCGACTACCCGTACGCTGCGGTCGACCCCACCCATCCAGCCAACATCGCGGTGGCCTACGCCTCGTACATCAACCGAAACTCGGACGAGGCGAATGGCTGCGCTCCCGCCGGGATCAACCCGGCGACCGGGCAGAGCCTGTACGCGGGCGTCAAGGTAGCGGGCGCGTGCCACAACGCGATCGTGCTGTCCGTGTCCCGCGACGGCGGGGCCACCTTCACCGGCACCAGCAGGGATGTGCGGACACTCCCGGTTGCCGAGTCCACCGCCGCGCAGCGCAGCACCGACCAGTTCTTCCAGGGGATGGCATTCAGCCCGTCCGGCACGCTCGTGGTCGGCTCCTACGATCGCTCCTATGGCGCCGACGAGACGGCCGGCTCCTCCGACATCTCGGTGCTGACGTCGGCAAACCTCACGACGTTCAGCAGCCAGCGGGTGAGCACATCGAGCATGCCGCCGGCGACCGAGTTCGGCGGAACCTTCTACGGCGACTACACCCAGCTCGCGGTGGCTGGGCAGACCGCCCACCCAGTATGGTCCGACACCCGTGCCCAGGACCTGTTCCTTTGCCCGGGAACCGGGACACCCGGCAATCCGCCGCTGGTGTGCACCGGCGCCGGGGCGAACTTCAGCCCCGCGAACGACCAGGAGATCTACACGGCCAACGTGCCCGTGCCCTGAGGTTTCCGTCTGGCGCCGACCGTGACCGCCGCCCGCCGCCCGGCCCGCCGCCCACCGCGGGCCGGGCGGCGGTCACCGGGCCGCTGGGGCATCTGATCGGCAGTGCGGGCGCGGCGGGCGTGCGGGCGCGGCGGGCGTGCGGGCGCGGCGGGCGTGCGGGCGCGGCGGCCGTCCGGTCATCTCACAAGGCACCCATTGCGCAGAAGATGGAGGACTTGAGGCCAGGAGTCGGCGCGGGCCCGGGCGTTGGCTGCCGGGGCCGCGGTGGCTGGGCGCGGTTGCGTTTCTGGCGTTCGTTGCGGCCCAGGCCGGCGACGTCTCCGCCACCGCGCGGCTGCGGGAGGCGCTGCTGCCCTACCGTGGACAGCTCGTGGTGTTCGGCGGAGCGAACAGCTGTGTGGGGCCGGTGTCGTTCTTCCTGGGCCTGCTGGCCACCCGGCTCGGGTTGCTCGATGAGGCGGTCGGCTGCCTGGAGGAGGCGATCGCGTTCGCGCAAAGCGCTGGCGCGCTGCCCGGCCTGGTCCTGTGCCTGGAGGGCACCGCCGGGGCGCTGAGCTTGCGGCAGGCGCCCGGTGACCGCCAGAAAGCGTCGGACTACCGGGCCCAGGCCCGCGTGACCGCCGAACGGCTGGGGGTGACCGGAGTGCTGGGCCGGCTTGCCTCTGTACCAGGCCAATGGAGCCTGCGGCGCGATGGCGAGGACTGGGTGCTGGAAGCCGGACCCGAGCAGGCCCGGCTGCGCGACAGCCGCGGCCTGCACTACCTGAGTGTGCTGCTGGCCGCCCCGGGCAGCGAGATCCCCGCGCTCGACCTGGTGGCAGGCGGCCCCGGGCTGGCCGCCTCGGACACCGGGCCGCTGTTGGACGCCGTCGCCAGGAACGCCTATCGCGACCGGATCCGTGAACTGGACGACGAACTCGCCGCCGCCGACCGCACGGGGAACAGCATCGCCGCCGGACAAGCTCATGAGGAACGCCAGGCGCTGATCGGGGAGCTACGCCGGGCCACCGGGCTTGCCGGGCGCCCACGCCAGGCTACCGCCGACGCCGAGCGAGCCCGGGTCAACGTCACCCGCACCGTCCGCGCCGCCATCGACCGCATCATGCTGGCCGCCCCAATCGCCGGGGGGCATCTGAGCTCCTCGATCCGCACCGGCACAATGTGCCGCTACCAGCCCGCAGCCGGCGGCCCGGCCCGCTGGCACATCTGAAACGATCACGTTGGGCGCTGGGAAGTTTGCACCCCAAACTGCGTCATGCCCTGGCCTTGAGCGGTTTCGGCTGGCCGTAAGCCGCGGCAAAGCCCTCGCGCCAGCTTGGGTAGCGGAGCGTCCAGCCGAGTTCTCGTTTGGCCTTGGCGTTGGAAGCGCCGCGGGACTCGGTTGCCATCATCACCCCGCCCTCGCCCGCGACCAGCCGCGCGAGCCAGCGGGGGACGTGGCGGGGCGGCTTGGCGCCGAGCACGGTCGCGAGCACTGGCAGCCATTCGCGCATCGGGGCGGGCTCGTCGTCAACGACGTTGTAGATGCCGGCTCCGTCGTGTTCGAGCGCGCTCGCCAGCGGGACGTGGTCGACGCCTTCTTCTCGGCAGCGCGTGGCGGCGATCTCGGCGCCCTCGTCGCCGTGCTCGATCCCGGCGTCGTGCTGCGGCTCGACGCGGGCGCCGGGCGCCCCGCCGCCTCCATGGTGATCCGTGGCGCAGCGGCCGTGGCCGGGCAGGCACTCAGCGGGCTCACGACCGCGTTGCCGGCTGTCCGCCTGCGCCCCGCGCTGGTGAACGGGGCAGCGGGGGGTGGTCGTTACTCGGCGTGGACGGCCCGTCACTGTGATAGGTTTCACCGTCGCCGACGGCAAGATCGTCGAGATCGACGCGATCGACGCGATCGACGCGATCGCCGACCCGGAACGCATCCGCAGGATCACAACAGCCGTCCGCTACGAGGAGTAGCCGCACGGCCAGCCCAGAGGCCCGAAGCTGTGGATACGCGGGCGGCCATCAGGCAGTGGATGGCATGCCGGCCTGCCGCGCGTCCTCCGGATTGGGCCGTTGGGAATAACGCCTAGCGTTTGAGATATCGGTCCGCGAGGTCCGGCGGCGCGCATGCCAGCCAGCCGTCGGTAATCGCGTCTCGCAGCGCCTTCCCGGAGACCTTCCGCAACTGAATGAGAACGGCAGAATATCCGTCGAAGTGCGGAATCGTAAAGAAAGCTCCCGGATGCGCGGCGAGCACAGCCTCCTTCTCGCCGAGATCTTCGACGCGAACAGCCAGGATAGGTCCATCTGGCGGAGTCTCGCCGCCGAACCGCTTCAGATCCGCCTTGCCGAACGGCCGTTCCCACGCGAATGCCTTACGAGCGACGAACCACGTCCGGTTGCCGTGACGTTCATCTTCTGTAACCTCGGGCAGCTCCAAGGCCATCAGGGCCACCTCGTCGATAGTCGCCACACTCGTACCGTACTGCTTCGGTGCGGCGGGCGGCGGGGCGGGCGCGCCGGTTGGGGCACCGGGGATTCCCCCATGCCGGCCTTCGGGTGGCGCGTGCGAAACCTGCGAGCGCCGCGGAGGTCTTCCGCGGTACGGTCCGGCGATGGACGATGTGGACGCGGGAGCCCGTCACCAGCGACAGCCGCCAGCATGTCTCGATCTGGGAGAAACCCACCGGCTGATCGCGAGCCAGTCATCCGCCCGCGCCGCGATCGGGCTGGAGAGCAGCCCGCTAATCATCGAGCGGCGGCACTCCGATACAGCCGCGGAACGCGTTCTCCACCGCGGTGGCCCGGGAATGGCTGCCCATTGTCCCGGTCACGAAGGCGAACGCGTAGCCGCCGAGGGTGCTGGCCCCGGCATAGCTGCCACCTGATCCGCCCATGCCGAACCCGTCGGTGTCCACGCCGAACCCCAGCCCCCAGGCGTTGTCCTGGCCGATGACCGCATCCATCCCCGCGCACTGCGCCGCGGTGGCCTCGCCGAGCAGCGCCGCCGAGACCAGCTTGCCCCGCAGCAGCGCCGCATACAGCCCGGCGGCGCCGCGGGCCGTGCCGTGCCCATTGATGGCGGGCACCTCGGCGGCCCGCCACGCACCGCCGTTGACCACCACCGGATCGAAAGCACCCGGCGGATTGGTCACCGCCCGCCGGTACAGCTCCGGCATTCCCGCCGACTGCCGGTCCCGGACGTACTCCTCCACGCCAGTCAGGTCAACAGCGCGGGCCTGCTCGGCCGCAGTGAGCCCCACGAAGAAATCCAGACCCAGCGGGCCGCACACCTCCTCGCGCAGAAAACACCCCAGCCCGCGGCCATCGACCCGCCGCACCAGCTCACCGACGAGATGGCCGTAAAACAGCGCCGACTCACCATGCGCGGTCCCCGGCTGCCACGCCGGCTCCTGCGCCGCCAGCAGCGCGCACAGCCAGTCCCAGTCATAAAACGCCTCGGTGGGAGCCCGCTCGTCCAGCGCCACGACCCCCGCCTGATGGGACAGCAACTGCCGCACGTCGGCACCGGCCCGGAACTGCGGCCAGTACCGCCGCACCGGCGCATCCAGCTCGAGCTGGCCACGATCGGCCAGCACCAACGCGCATACGGCCGCGAACGGCTTGCTGACCGAGTAGGGCTGCACCAGGCTGCCGGGCTGCCACCGCCGGGTACCGGCCGCGTCCGCCCGGCCGCCCCACAGGTCCACCACCCACGCGCCATCCCACCACGCGGCAACCGCCGCCCCTGTCCCGTTCTGCCCGGCAAGCACCTGGGCGAACATCTCACGCACCGGCTCAAACCGGCGCCCGGCCCACCCGCCGACCTCCATCCACCCAGTCTGCGTCACCGCCCCCACCGCCCCGGCCTCGCCCAGTGCCCGGCCAATCCCGCCCATAGTGTCCCGTGCACGCCGCTCCCGGCGGATGCCGGGAGCGGCGGATGAGGTGAGCTGGCGGGTAGAGTCCGCGAGCGTGGATCCCGACAGCGGCCCGACACCGGTACCGGCCACCGGGCACGCAGACATCATCGCGGTGCAGCCCGCCACGCTGGAAGACACCGGGGAAGTGATCCGCCTGGCCCGGGCCCGAACCCCGCGCTGCGGATCCGCCTGTAGCGCGCAGCCCCGTGTCGGTTTGGTGATCAGGGAGGACGTTGGTGCGGATGCTGCCCCGAACCGTCCGTGATCGGCCTGGTCAGGAGCGGCTAGGGCTGGTAACTGTTGGGTCCGGGCGTCCCGTCGAGCAGGGTGAAGATGAAAAGGACGATCGGGCCCACGAACGGCACGAGTCCGATGAAGAACCACCATCCGGACCTGTCGATGTCGTGGAGCCGGCGAACAAGCAGCGCGAGTGCTACCAGGTCCAGATAGATGGCAACAATGAAAACGATGGCGAAAATCGCAAGGGTGCCTGCACCGCTGGACATCAGCAGCGGGATGAAGATTATGCCCTCCAAGGCAAAGATCGCGATATATGTGAACAGGATGAACCACCAGAACGCCGATCGGGAAGCGCGGCCGCGGTAGACGAATCCGTTGCTGAGCCCCTGCTTGATGGCTTCACCGAAGCCCACCGGGCTGCCTTGGAGGTACGTGAGCGGAGTGACCGGCCCGGCGCCGGCCGGATACGGGCCTTGATGGTAGGGATAAGCCTGGATGGGGTCGGGCGTGCTCATTGCTGGCCTCCAGCTTTCAGTTGGTTGCATGACCTGCAGGGCCTGCGGGGCCACGGCGTGTCAGGATCATTCCGGATCTGGTCTCCCCCGTCTCATCTGGGCGGCGCGAGCCAGACCCAGGCGCCGGCGATCTCTGCGCCAGCCGGTCTGAGCCTGTCAGCGGTCCATTGAGAACCTGTTGCGCCGCGATTAAGCCGCACCGGTCAGCCCCCACGCCGCCAACCGTCCCTGGGGCGGCAGCCACTGCCCGCCCCGGAGGCCAGCGAAAGCGCGGCGGGGACGAAGGCTAGGGACCGGGCGGGCCGGACTCCCGGGTCGCGCCCGGGTCTGCGGTGCCTGCGGCCGGGGGCACCGAGGCCATTGCGTGGACGGCTTCGGTCAGCGCCAGGATCTGGTTGACGATGCCGAGCAGCTGATCGTTCTGCTGCTCCTCCACCTGGACCTTCTGCCACTCGTGGTCGGCCAGGACCTGGCGTTTCCCGTCGGCCCGGTTCTGGCTGATCATCACGAACGTAGACAGGAAGATCGCCTCGAGCGACACGATCATGGTGAGCAGCCCGAAGGGGTAACGCTCCACGCCCAGCCCGATCCACGCGGCGAACCAGACCACGTGGACGTAGACGAACGGCATGGAACCGGCGAACCGTGTGATCGCGTCGGCGATTCGGTTCTCCGCGCTTAGCGCTCGCTGTTGCGCATGCCGGAGCAGCGCCGGGTTTCGCGGCAGGGGGAGCGTCTGGATCGACACGGTCTCGTCCTCTCGATGCTGGGCCCGCGCAGGCGCGGATAGCTCGCAGTAGAGTGCTGGGCTTGAATGCTGTCACCTTGCGCTGGTTGCCGCATCGCTGAACGGGTACAGCTGCTGACCGCCGGGGCCAAGGGTGAACGCCATCGAGGCCGGCGGGTTGAGTTGCACGTAGTCGCCCATGTCGAGCAGGAAGATGTTGAAGAAGTTGAACTGTTCGAGCCTGCGGAGAACGTTGCCGTGCTCATCGGTGACGACCACGCTGGACATGGTGTTGTTGTTGGGCGCCCCGCCGAAGAGATCGGGGCTTGCGACCTCCTGGATGATGAACTCGCCGCGAGCCGGGTCGGCCGCCGGGTGCTCGTAGGTGCTGCCGCCCGGCTGGATCAGCGTCCCGGCGTGGGTGGCCAGGTTGTAGATGCCGAATCCGCCAAAGGAGCCCGCCACCGCCTGGTTGGTGGCCGGATCCACGGCCAGCCCGGAGAAGAAGTCCGTGGTGACGCCCGGGAATGTGGCAACCTGGCCGGTTTTGAGGTCGGCGATGACGATGGTCCCCGGGGCGGAGGTGTTGGCGGCGTCGGTCACCGCCACGACCGCTTGCCGGGTCGCGGGATTCTGCCCGAAACCTCCCACCGCAGGGAACCTCAGTGACTGCAGCGCGGGGCTGATGTTGACCTGCGGGCCGAAGCTGCCGGCCGCGAAGTTCGCCGACGACACCACGAGCTTGGGGCCGCTCTTGACGCTGAGCAGCGCGGTGTCATCGCTCGACTGGTTGTCCGCGGCACACAGGATCTGCCCGAATCCCCTGGGCGGATTCCAGGTGCCGCCCGCCGTGCCGGTCGCCACCGGGTTGAGCACCCGGAAGTTGCCGGCCTGCGTGGCCGGGTTGAAGTCCTCGTACACGCCCAGATCGCGATGGAACAGGCCCGCGCAACCGCCCGAGATCGTGTTGTAGCTGTCCGGCGACGAGACGACCGTGGACACACCGGCCGTGGACTGGCTGAAGGTTTCGACCGACCCGAGTGTGGCGCCGCCGGCCGTGAGCTGACCGGAGGTGAGGAAGCCGTCAGAGCCGGCGGCGTTGACGCCGAAGCCGCCTGCGACCGATCCGCCGTCCGCGGGCCGGATGCCGTCCATGCTGATCGAGCTCACGCCGCTGGCTTCGCCGACAACATGGCCGGATGACGTCGCGAGCACGCGCACGACGTGGTTCATCGTCGGGTCGAGCCCGAGGGATCCGCTGCCCAGGGTGGCGGTTCCCGACGTGCCCGGCAATGGCACGAACGCCACCGAGCCGGTGTCGTGACCGTTTTGGTCACGCTGGCTGCCGCTCGGGTTGTTGAACGTGCTGTAGAGGTTGAACGATGTCGGGCCGGGTGCGCTGAACTCCGCGACCGCTCCCGTGGCGCCCGGCACGTTGCTCACGTCGTAGTGCAGCTCGAACGGGGCCTTGTACGGGGCCTCCAGGTAGTGCCCGGGGGCCGCGGCGCCGATGGCGAGCGTGGGTGGTGCGGGCTGGGCGTCACCGGCCGGTGCGACCCGGGTGAAGGCGAACGCGGAGTCGTTGCGGCTGAACCACCCGCCGGGACCGTCCTGGATGCCGATGCCATAGATGCCCGCTCCTGGCAGCGCCGACACCGGGACGTCGATGGTGCCGCTGGGGGCGGTCAGCGCCGCGGTGTACGCCGGGCGGAAGAACAAGCCTGTCGCGGACTCGACACGTCCGGGATGCGAGACGACGAGCACCGGCGAGGTGGCGCCGGTCAGCCGGCTGATGTCGTAGCGCACCGGGATGCCGGGCCCGGTTTCCGAGGCCGGCGCCAGGGGTGCGCGCACGCTTTGCACCGTGCCGTCGGTTGGCCCGAACGTGAGCACGACCGTGGCCTGGGCCACCACCGACCCGTTCTCGGATGCCGAGTACACCAGTGGCACGCTGCGGGTGCCCGCCGAAACCAGGGGCAGGCCGGCGGCGGCGAGTATCGCGGCGGGCTGCAGGCGTGCCCACGGGGTGGCCGCGAGCGATGCGCGGGGTCCGGTGGCGGCAGCGAGCTGGTAGCTGACGCCCTGGTCGGCAAGCCCGGCCCAGTCGGGGGCGATCGTGATCCAGGCGTCGGCGAGCCGGCCGGTCAGCGAGATGCCGGCCGGATCTGTCGCGGTAAGGATCGATCCGCCGAGAGCGCTCCTTTGCCGCCGCTGCTCGACCGCGACGCGGGCCACCCCTGGCGTGGCCTGCTCCCCGGCCCGGGTGAGCAGGAGGCCGACCGCATGGCCGACGTCGATCTGCGGCCCCACACCGATCGGCGTGTCCGACTGCGGCACGGCGGGGACCGCGGCACCGCTGCTGGCGAGGAAGTCACGGACGGCGAGCGGATTGCCGGTGAGGGCGCCGTCGTGAGTCAGCCGGGCGACCTGCAGCGTGACGGCGGCCGCGGCGGCGGCCTGCGGCGCCGAGGCGGAGGTCCCGCCCTCGAGGTCTACCTCGACCGAGTTGGCGCCCGCGCCGAACGGATGGGAGAAGCTCAGCACGTTGTCCCCGGCGGGTTCTGCGTGGCTGCCGCCAGGAACGCGGCGTCGACGGCGGTGACCGCACCGCCCGCGGCGGACGGGACGACCAGGCGATAGCCGGCACCCGGGGCGATGCCGAGCAGGTCGGTCAGGCCCGCGCCCCCGGCGCCCGCACGCTGCAGTTGATGCGGCAGCGGCGCCATCATGGAGAAGTCCAGGCCGACCTCGGCGAGGGTCGGGTCATCCCCGCAGGACTCACCGGTCGGGTCGAGGACCCCGCTGGCGTTCGAGGTGAACGTCGGGATCAGCGGCATCGACGGCCAGTCCAGGTACCGCTGGCTGTTGATGATCTCCGTGGTCGGCCCGTAGTTCTTGGCGAAGAAGTTGCATGGGTCGCTGGCGGAGGCGGCTGCCGAGGCGTCGTCGAGCGTGCCGAGAGAGACGTTCGTGATGATCTCGCCCTGGCCGGGAAGCTGGCCGTGGGTGGCAAGCGCGGCGTAGGCCGGGACGACGTCGGCGCCCGGCCGGTTGAGCAGACTCTGGGCGCTCGATATGAGGGTGTAGTTGCCCGGGACTGCCGTGGCCGCCTGCGCGCCAGTGCGCGTGGCGTCTGCCCGGGACTGCTGTTCGGCTAGGTGCAGGACTGAGGCCGGGACTGCGATGGCAGGAGTGTGCGTCGTGGTGACGGTCCAGTTGGGTGCCGCGTAGGCCACGTCCGGGTCGGCCCGCAGCCGGGCGACCGCCGCCGCGACCGAGGCGCCGGTGACGTGCAGCACGAACGCGGCAGAGAAGTCGGGCAAAGAGCGGCCGAGGCGGTGCTCCGCCGTGGCGTGCAGGCCGAGCAGGCGCCCCCGCCCAACTCCGCTGAACAGTTGCTGCGCCCTGTCCACGCCGAGCCGGGCAAGCAGGCGGTTCAGCCCGGGCGCGCTCGTATAGCCCGGCGCCGCGCGCAGCGGGCCGCGCAGCTCGCGAGCGGGCGGCGCGATCGTGCCGGCCGCGGTCACCCCGGGCCGGTAGATCACGACCACCTGCTGTGCGGCGAAGGGCGCGCCGTGCCCACGGATGAGGTCGCCGATCAGCTCGCCCTTGGCGGGCAGTCCGGCAGCGCCGTCTCCGGCCGGGCTCGTGCCACCGTCCGGGCCCCGCAGCGGCAGGTGCTGAATTTCGGCACCCCCGCCGCCGGCGCGGTGGACCTCGGCGATCCCGTCGGAATACACCTTGGCCCAGGCGCCGCCCGGCAGCGTTACGTGCGGGTAGACGAGCGTGGGCCGGGCCGCGGGCAGGGCGGGTGACGCAGGCCCGGACGCGGCCGGAGCGCCCCCGGGCGACGCGCTCAGCCGGGCGGGCCGGCCCAAGCCGGCGGCGGGTGGTACGGCTGCGGCAAGAGTGGCGACCGCGGCGCACACTGCGATGACCGAAAACATCCGGGACACGCGCATGACTACTCCCGACCCGAAAGCTCCAAACTGCCAACCCCGTTGGGTGTGCCAAGGCCAGTGGCTCTGTCGTAACCGAGGGCAGCGGTGCGCGGGCAGGTGCTGCTGTAGTCGTCGCCGTTGACGCCGCCAGCTACATCGAACAGGTGGCCGGGGTTTTTGTACAGACCCGAACCCGTGGCGGCGAGCTGACCTATTGCCGGCGCGGGCACGGGCACGGGCGGCAAGGCGCCGCGGCGGGCGCCCACCCCAACCGGATCAGGCGCCAAAAAACAGCAGCCGAACGGCTGCGCGCCGCCGCGCCCGCCGCGCTGGCGACGTCAGCCTTTGGCCGAAACCAGGCTCCCGCCGCCGCCCCGGTCGCCCACGCTCAGTGCCAACGCGGCTCGATCGCAGCGCCGAAACACATCAGGCACGGGGAACAACGAGCCGTTTGCTTGTACTCTGCTGGCATGCCTCTTACCGGTGACTACGAGCCAAGCGCGGCGTCATGGGCTCGCGACCAGGTCGGCCTCTTTGAACGTTCCGGCGGGACAGAGGGAACCGAGATGAACGGCAAACCGGTGATCATCTTGACCTCGGTGGGTGCGAAGACCGGGAAGCTGCGTAAGACTCCCCTGATGCGCGTCGAACACGATGGCCAGTATGCCGTCGTCGCTTCGCTGGGCGGCGCGCCCCGCCACCCCGTCTGGTACTACAACCTGACCGCGAACCCGCATGTGGAACTGCAGGACGGCCCGGTCAAGAAGGACTACCGGGCCAAAGAGGTTTCCGGCGAGGAACGCGCGACCTGGTGGGAGCGGGCCGTGGCGGCGTGGCCGGACTACGCCGCGTATCAGCAGAAGACCACCAGGATCCTTCCGGTGTTCGTGCTCACCCCGATGGACGGGTAACAGGCCGGCGAGCGCCCGGGCCGGCAGCCGGGTCCCCGCTGCCGGCCGGCTGTCCACGCCGAAGCTGATCGGCCCGAGGTCACGCCGCGGCTTGCCCACTTCGCCATCGGGACCTGGCCGTGCCGGGCTTTCCGGCCGGCGGCAGGTGGTCCATCAGGCCGGCCACGGCCTGCCCGGTACTCGCGCCGAGCAGCGATCCGACCAAGGCGTCGCCCGGGTAGTGCACGCCAGTGTGCACCCGGGAGTACGCGACAGCCGCCGCAAGGAACCGCAGCGCCAGGCCGAGCCAGGGCTGCTCCCGGGCGATGGCCGAGGCGAAGGCGAACCCCGAAGCCGCGTGCCCGGACGGGAACGAGGTGGAGGCCGGCATCCGCACGTTCCGCTGCGCCGGGACTCCGGCGCCGGCCCGGTCCGGGCGCTGCCGGGACCACAGGGACTTGGCATCGACGTTTACCAGCGCGGAGGTGACGCCGATGGCCAGCGTTCCGCGCGCCGCCGCACGTCGGCCAGCCCGGCCCCCCGCGACGGCGAGCCCGGCCCCGATGGCCAGCCAGAGGCGGGAGTAGTTGGCGGCGTCGGAGAGCCGGCGCAGCGGCTCGTCGAGCGCCGGGGCGGGCGTGGACGCCACGGCGGAGTAGATCGCCCGGTCCACCGCACCCAGCTCGCGCAGCCCTTCGGCAACCCGCCGGCGGACCGGCCCGCCGAGCTGCGCCAGCCGGTCGGCCAGGCGCTCCGCGGCAGCGTTGGCGGCACCGGCGGGCTCGCGGGCGCCGCCCTGTCTTGCCATCGGCGTATGCTAACACCCAGGCCGGACGGGCACGCGGGACGGCCTGCCAGCCAGGGAGGATCACGTGCCGGGGCAGCACGCGGCGATGCGGGCGCCGCAGCGGCCGAGCGCAGCGCGGCGGCTGGCGGCCGTGGCCGCCCTGGCGGCGGCGGTGGCAGCGGCCGCCCTCGTCCTCATCGGCATCGCCACCCATCTGGCCGCCGTTGTCCTGGCCTTCATCTCCCTGCTGATCTGCGCCACGGGCGCCTGGTACGCGGTGTCCAGGCGGGGCGCGGTGCGGGTGATCGCCTTGGCCGTGGTGGTGGCGTCTTTCGCGGCGTTCGGCACCGGCCTGTTCTTCGCCGGCATCAGCGTCTGGCGGGTGATCCTCATCGTGGTCCTGGGCGGCGTTTCTGCGCTGGCCGCGCGGTACGCGCTGCGGCGGACTCGTGGGCAGCTCCGCGCCGATCCGGCCTACCTCGCTGCGGCCGGGCGCCCGGCGCATCCCGTTCTGATCATGAATCCGAAGTCGGGGGGTGGCAAGGCGGAGCGGTTCCGCCTCGCCGAGGAATGCCGGAATCGGGGCATCGAGCCGGTCGTCCTGCGGCCCGGCGATGACCTGCTCCAGCTTGCCGAGGACGCCATCGCGCGGGGCGCCGACGTGATCGGCATGGCTGGTGGCGACGGTTCCCAGGCGCTGGTCGCCTCGGTCGCCGCGCGGCACGAAGTCCCGCACGTCTGCGTGCCGGCGGGCACCCGGAACCATTTCGCGCTCGACCTCGGGCTGGACCGCAGCGACGTGGTGGGCGCGCTCGACGCGTTCGCGGACGGGGTCGAGCGCCGGATCGACCTGGCCACCGTCAACGGGCGCACGTTCGTGAACAACGCCTCGCTCGGGCTGTACGCGGAGGTCATCCAGTCACCCGACTACCGGGACGCGAAGCTGAAGACCGCCGCCGCGGTTCTGCCCGACCTGCTCGGCCCGGACGCGGCCCAGCTCGACCTTCGCTACACCGGGCCGGGCGGCGAGGCGCAGCGGACGGCACACCTGATCCTCGTGTCGAACGACCCGTATCAGCTCGACCACCCGGGCGGCCGGGGCACCCGCGCGCGGACCGACCGCGGCGTGCTCGGGATCGTGGCGGTCATGATCGCCGACGCGGCTGACGCCAGGCGGTTTGCGGCGCTGGAGGCAGCGGGCCAGGTCCGCAGGTTCCCCGGGTGGGCCGAGTGGAGCGCACCGCGATTCGAGGTCGGCTCCGGCGGCCCGGTGCGGATCGGCCTCGACGGCGAGGCCCTGACAATGGATCCGCCCGTGGTCTTCGAGTCCCGGCCGGGCGCGCTGCGGATCCGGCTGCCGCGCCGCGCCCTGCGGCTCTCGCCCGCGGCCAGGACGGCGCAGGTGCTTTCCGGCTCGACCATCGCGGAGCTCGGCCGGATCGCCGCCGGCCAGGCCGGCCCGGGCTGAACCCGCCACGATCACGAGGAATGGCCCGGTGCCGGGCTGAAGATCTCCTGGCAGGGGTCAGGCCGTGACCCAGGCCTGCTGTGCACCGACGCAAGGTCGGCCAGGTCAAGCGGCAAGAACGCGACCGCGTCGTTCCCGGTGGCCGCCGCGATGTCCGCGACCGCCTTTCGGCCCTTTTCCTGCGAGCGGCAGGCCACGTAAACTCTGCCACCTCGCCCGGCCAGACCGGCCGCCGTGGCGCGGCCGATCCCGGCGTTGCCGCCGGTGACCATGAATGTGCGCCCGGCCAGTTCACCTGATGCCGCAGACATGGTGACGTTCTACCCCAGGCGTGCCCGTTGCGCAGCCGTTAAGTATGAGCCCGACGCGCCCGCCAATGCCGGCCGGCGTCCGGGCGGCTGCCTACTCCCCCGGAGCGGCTGCCTGCTGCCCAGGGGCGGGCTCGGTGAACAGCAGGCAGTCCAGCCCTCTGCGCAAGCCTGCGACATCGGCCGCCTTACGCACCGCCAGCAGGGTGCCGGCCACGTACGGGTCGGGGGTCAGGCCCGGGTCGTGGCGCATGACCAGCCGCTCGCCCGGCCCGCCGAAGACGATCTCGGTGCTGACCACGAAGCTGGGCAGGCGCACCGAGTGGACGCGGGTGCCCGCCACCTCCGTGCCCCGAGCCTCGACGGGCCCCTGCAGGTCTGGCAGCGCCACCGCCGTCTCCGGCCTGCGGGCCCGGGCCAACGCCTCGGCGAGCTCCCTGGCGGTGCCGCTGGGCACGTCGGGCTTGGTGTCGCTGGCGTAGTCGAGGATCTCCCAGTGCCCCACGTGCTGCGCGGCCATGGCGGCGGCCCGGCCCAGCACGGCGGCCATGACGGAGAAGTTGCCGACCGCGATCACCCCGGCGCCCCGGTCACGGGCGAGGCGGTCCAGCTCCTCGTGGTCATCCGCGGTCAGCCCACTGGAGCCGACCACCACGTGCACGCCCGCCTCGACCGCGGCCCATACGTTGCCCTTGACCGCGGCGGCGCTGGTGAAGTCCACCAGCACGTCCACCTGCGCGGACTCCAGCGCCTCAGCGACACAGGCGTAGACGTTCCCGTGGCTGTCCAAACCGGTGACCGCGGCCAGGGGTTGCCCGGCCGCGGAGCGGGACACACCCGATGTCAGCGTCAGGTCATCGGCCGCGCCGATCGCGGCGACGATCGGCGGCGCCGTCCAGCCGGTGATACCCGCGAAGCACACGTTGATCATGACCCGACCCTACGCGGACACCATCCCTGAGGAAACGGCCCGGCGCCGGCTCAGCGAGCCGGTCCCCCGCGCCCGCAGCCACGACAGCGGCAACCCATGGTGCCGGACGAGGAAGATGCCATCACCGATGCCGGGCTGCAATTGATAGCTAACGCCTATCAGTGTGCCGGCAACCCCAGATTCTGCCGATACATGTATCAGCATACGAGATTGATCTTATCGTATGCTGATATTTCCTTGATCCTGGAAAGCTGTCAGCGATTATCGCTGACAATTCTCCGCGATCAAGAAAACCCGGCCGGGAGTGGGAAAGGAAGACAGCATGGAAAGCTCTCGCCTGGCATACACCGCGGAACTCCTGCGCCATTTCGCCGATCTGCGCGACGGCACGCACGGCGGCGCCATCTCGCGAAAGGACAAGGAACGCCTCTTTGCCGCAGCCGTCGCACTGCTCGATCCGCACGCCCGGCAGGCCCTCGACGAGGTCAACACGGACTTGCTGCTCGGCACCGGCGAGGTGACCGCCACCGGCCTGCGGCGCCGCCGCGACGGCGCCGACGCGGTCTGGGCGCTGTCGTGGCCGCAGCAGCAGACCGCCGCGATCAACCCGATCGTCGTCCGCGCCTACTACAGCGCCACAGCGCACCACCCCCATCTGCAGGCAGGCACCGCCGGCGACTGGCCGCTCAACGTGTTCGACGGCAGGCAGGCGGCGGCGCAGTTGCCGACCCTGCGTGCGATGGCGGCGGCCGACCTGCACAACCTGGTCTTCCAGCGCGATTACCGCATCATTCCGGCCATCGTGAACGGGTGGACGCCGTGACCGTGCGCTGGGGTACGTGGTTGACGGCTTGACCCGGCCGGGGAGACCCTGGCGGCTGTGGACGGGACGCCTGATCATGTGCTCCGCAACCGCTCGGCGTGGGACCAGTGGGCCCCGCAGTTCGCCGCGGCGGGCCTGCGCAACTGGGCGGCGGCCGAGCCGGCCTGGGGGATCTGGCGCATCCCCGAGGCACAGGCCCGGGTGCTGCCGCCCGGCCTGCGCGGCCAGGACAGCATCGAGCTCGGCTGCGGCACCGGCTACGTCTCCTCGTGGCTGGCCCGCCGCGGCGCGCGGGCGGTGGGCCTGGACAACTCCGCGGCGCAGCTGGCCACCGCCCGGGGTCTGCAAGACCGGCACGGGCTGCGGTTCCCGCTCATCCACGCCAGCGCCGAGCAGGCCCCGTTCGCCGCGGCCAGCTTCGACCTGGCGATCTCGGAGTACGGCGCCAGCATCTGGTGTGATCCCTACGCCTGGATCCCCGAGGCGGCCCGCCTGCTGCGCCCAGGCGGCGAGCTGATCTTCCTGGTCAACTCCGTCCTGCTCATGCTCACCATCCCCGACCAGGACGGCCTGCCCGCCACCGAGCGGCTGCTGCGACCCTACTTCGGCATGCACCGCTTCACCTGGCCAGACGACGACTCCGTGGAGTTCCATCTCGGCCACGGCGACATGATCCGGCTGCTGCGCCGCTGCGGCCTGCAGGTGCAGGATCTGATCGAGCTCCGGCCCCCGCCGGGCGCCACCGCATCCCACCCGCTCGCCACCCTCGAATGGGCACGGCAATGGCCCTGCGAAGAAGTCTGGACGGCCCGCAAGCCACCCTGAACCGGCCCGGTCCCCCCGCTGCCGCAGTTCCCCGGTGCCCGCCAGCGCGGCCCGCGAAAGCACCCGGCGGCTCGCACCGCCAAGCGCCCGCCGCCGCCCAAAACGCGCTTCAGGACTGTGCCGCGAAGTTCCACGAAGTGGTGACCTACCAGCCCGCCAGCCGCTACTGGGCCTTCCGGTGGTACGAGCTGGCGATCTTCCCCGCCGCCGCCGTCATGGCCGGCGCCTGCATCTGGCTGGCCCGCCGCCACCTGTCCTGACAACTCACAGACCCGGCCGCGCGACGATACGGCCGGCAGGCGGCTCCGCGGAGCGCGACGCCACCGCGGGCGAAAGGAAAGACCGGGAAGCCGAACGGCTGCCGCGGGAGGTCACCGCCCAAAACGAGCCACACACCCGGGCCGAACCGTCCCGGGGTGCACCGGCCGCATGGCGGGCAGGTCAGCTTGCCCGGCAGGATGGGCCTGGCCGGCCGTCCCGGCGGGCGTGGTTTGGGTCTGCCCGCCCGGCGCGGTCGTGATGTACCTGCGGAAACCGAGCAGCCGGTGGGCCAGGTCGGTTCCCTTCGCCGTGCGCACGGGCATCCAGCGGGCGCAGCCGATCAGCGCCAGCCCGGCCAGGGCCACCGGGAGCGGTACCAGCCCGAGGTGGGTGGTGGCGGCGAGCACGACGGTCGCCACCGCCCCGGTCAGGAAAAGCACCCCGCCGGCAATGAGCCACCTGCGGCGGACCCGGTCGGGACGGGCGGTGAACCAGCCTCGTTTGGCCACGTCCGCGTAGAGGGCGTCCTGTGCGAGCTTGAGCTGCCCGGCGAAGACCGGGCCGAGTTCTGACAGCCGCGTCGATGCCGCGCCGGAGTGCGTCGAAGCTTCCTTGAAAAGACCGTCGAGCAGGATCTGCTCGTAGTCGAGCAGGCCGCCGGTCTTCTCGAGCCGGACCAGCCGCCAGTCCCGCGACCCCGGGTACGGCGCGTCCTCGATCCGGATGTAACCGCGCACCGCCAGGTCGACGATCGTGCCCGTGACATCGCGGGGGCCCGCTACCCCGTCCAGCACCGTCCCAGCCTGTCCCGGCCGCATATCCGTGCGGGGCGCGGACTGCATCGCAGGCTGGTCGTGGCCGGTCAGCGCCGCCGCCTCGCCGGCCTG
>WNGJ01001018.1_pt1 | contig 35777 bp, 20 predicted proteins | sample 5400611 | NCBI WGS metagenome assembly WNGJ01 (sample SAMN13153375, study PRJNA577476) | soil metagenome | isolation source: 40 cm soil or saprolite under Garry oak tree replicate 1 | place: USA:California | collected 2016-06-15
GACCTTCGCTTCCAGTTCGAGCATTACATAGAAAATGGCGGCGGCCTTGTCATCGTTCATGCGGCTGACAATGCATTTCCCAATTGGCCGGCCTTCAATCAGATGACTGGAGTCGGCGGCTGGCGGGGCCGAAACGAAAGCGCAGGGCCTCTCTGGTATTTCAGGAACGGCAAGCTAGTCTCTGACCCTTCTCCAGGATCGGCTGGCTCGCATGGCAATCGGCTTCCCTTCCAGATCGAGACGCGCGTGCCGGAACACCCAATTATGAAGGGGCTGCCGCGCGTTTGGATGCATGCCGCAGATGAGCTGTATGCGACGCTTCGTGGTCCGGGAAAAGATATGACCGTGCTCGCCACGGCGCATTCCGACCCGAATAACAAGGGCACTGGCCGCGACGAGCCAATGCTGATGGTTCTCAACTACGGAAGGGGCAGGATCTTCCACACTACTTTAGGGCATGATGTCGCTGCGCTGAGCGACGTCGGTTTTATCACGACGTTGCAGCGAGGAACAGAGTGGGCAGCTACCGGCAAAGTAACGCAGAAGGTGCCGGCCGGATTTCCAACCGCAGACACCGTTAGTTTTCGCGTGGACATCGCTGAGATGGATCCGGCCTTCGCCAAAGGCCAGGTCACCGTCTCTGGTGGGTCCGGAAGTAAAAGCTCACTCGCTCCCGCGTCAGAATCCCTCGGCATCTTCGAAGGTCAGTCCGATGTCGGCAGCGTTACTCCTCCTGGAACTGGTGTATACGACCCGGCCGCACATACCTATACCATTACTTCCGCCGGCGCGAATCTATGGTCTACGGTTGATGCCTTCCACTTTGTGTGGAAGAAGGTCTCCGGCGATGTATCGCTTACTGCCGATATCGATTTCCCGATTAAAACCGGCAACCCCAATCCTCATCGCAAGGCACTCCTGATGTTTCGCCAAACTCTCGACGCCGATGGAGTCTACGCCGACGCGGCGCAGCACGGTTCAGGACTGACCGCGATCCAATACCGCCTTGCAGAAGGCGCCACAACTCAAGACATTGAATTGGACATCTCTTCTCCAAAGAGACTGCGCCTGGAGAAACGTGGCGACACGATCACCATGTTTCTAAGCATGGGCAGCGAACCTCTCCATCAGGTCGGGTCGTCCATGAAGGTTCAGCTTCATGAACCGTTCTACGTTGGCCTTGGGGTATGTTCCCACGATGTAAAGGTTGTGGAAAAGGCTGTCTTCTCGAATGTCGAGCTCAAGGCGTTACCACCCGCCAAACCTGGCAATCTTGCGCTCTACAGCACGCTCCAGACGATCGGTACCGAAGACAACTCACGTAGGGCGATGGTTTACACGACGCGGGGCCGCTTTGAAGCGCCCAACTGGAGCAAGGACGGAACCACTCTGCTCTTCAACCAGGACGGCAAGATCATGAAGATTTCTGCGACAGGTGGAACGCCTGATGCCATCAACGTTGGCGCCGCAACTCGCTGCAATGGAAGCCATGGGTTCTCACCTGACGGTAAGTGGCTGGCCATCAGTTGCAGTATGCCGGAGAAGCCAGAATCGCGCATCTATGTCGTCCCGTACAACGGAGGAACGCCGCGCCTGATAACGGAACATCCCAGCTCTTACTGGCATAGCTGGTCGCCCGACGGCAAGACGATGGTCTTTAGTCGCCCAGACCACGGTTCCCTTAATATCTACGCGATTGCGGCTGAGGGGGGTGAAGAGAGGGCTCTGACCGCAGGCAACGGCATCAGCGATGATCCGGATTATTCTCCGGACGGGAAATGGATCTACTTCAACTCAGACCGGGGAGGCACTATGCAGATCTGGCGGATGCGCCCAGATGGTAGCGGCCCGGAACAGGTCACCTCTGACGACCTGGTGAATTGGACGCCCCACATCTCACCCGACGGCAAGTCGATGGTCTTCCTCAGTTATGAAAAGGGTGTGACAGGACATCCTGCGAACAAGGATGTTGCGCTGCGTATCATGTCCATCGACGACAAAAAGGTGAGGGTGCTCGTGAACATTGTTGGGGGTTCGGGCACCATTAACGTTCCATCCTGGGCTCCCGACAGCCATCATCTGGCCTTTGTCAGTTATCAGATGCTCCCGGCTGAAGAAGATGAAGCGACGAGTGAGGGCTCTTCTCAACGCAAAACGGAGATACCTGCACGGGCGCGATGAGGAGTGCTTTTAGAGAACGGAGGGACGCTTACACTGCCTAACGACGACAAAATCCGCATTCTCGCTGTTTCTGTTGTTGAGGGGTATCCGGCAGTAATTCCCGTGCAGCCGCTATACGACAGGCTGAAGGTCATTGCACCTCCACTTCCGCAAAACTAGCCCCTGGCAGCTAGCACTACTTGGGCAGTTCTGCTTTACCGGTGATGGTGAACTTTCCCGTTTGAACTGGGGCGGCGGCCTCACCGGGCTGTGCGCCGCCGAGTGAGGCTGTATAGTCGCCAGGCAGTATTATGCGGGATCCCTCCGAGTCGACCTGGGCGATCGAGCGCGGATCGATTTTGAATCCGACGTGGGTAGACTGCCCGGGACCAAGGTGCACGCGCGTGAAGCCGGCAAGCACCCGGATGGGAGTATCGGAAGCTTTTGGTTGTGTGAGGTAGAGTTCGACGACCTCGTCGCCGGCAGCGGAGCCAATATTTTTCACATCACCTTCGATAGTGACCGGATCGCCGGCTTTGATACTTGAGGAGGGGAGCTTGATGCTGCTGTAGGCGAAGTTCGTGTAGCTGAGACCGAAGCCGAAGCTGTAGAGCGGTTTGTCGGAGAAGTAGCGGTAGGTGCGGCCTTTCATGGAGTAGTCGTTAAAGGACGGCACCTGATTGAGCGAAGAATAGAAGGTCAACGGAAGGCGTCCCGCGGGGTTGTTGTCCCCGGCCAGCGTTTCGGCGATAGCGGTTCCACCCTCTTCACCGGGATACCACGCTTCGAGAATGGCGTTGGCGTGCTCCTGGGCCCAATTGACGGCCAGGGCGCTCCCATTCTGCAAGACGACCACGAGCGGTTTGCCGGTGGCGGCGACAGCCTTCAGGAGCTCCTCCTGCACAGCGGGAAGTTCGATCGCCGTGCGGTCACCGCCGGTGAAACCTTGGAGCTTGACGGGCATCTCCTCTCCTTCAAGCGAAGGTGAAAGGCCGGCAAAGGCAATGATGACGTCCGCCTGCTTTGCCGCCTGGACGGCCTCGTCGCGCAGGGCCGTTGCGGGCGGATCCCAGGTGAGGTCGATGCCGGCACTGCCGTTACCGTGGAGGTATTCGAGGCGAATGGGGTGGGGGTTGGCGTCGGTGAAGTGCACGGAGGATTCGATTACAGCGCCGCGTTCGCCGGTACCCTTGGCACCGCTTTCGACGACGACTTTCTCGTCAAGGTATAGGCGAAAGCCCTCGGCGTTCTCGCAGGCGTAGCAGTAGTTCACGCGTACACCGAGTTTGTAGTCGCCGGGAGCGGGCGGTGTGAAGGTTCCAGTCCAGCGGACCGAGTAGTTCTCCCGCTGCAACCCAGCAATCGGAACGACTTTGTCCCAGTTGAAGTTAATGTTGCGGTCGGTGCGCTTGAGCACCGGCTGGCCACTGAAATCCTTGGAGTTGAAGTACTCGCCCGTGAGGCCATTGCCGGTGCCGCTGGCGGGATGTAGCGCTGTGTGTTCGATCGGCATGGCTAGTCCCGCTACGAGGCTCGAGCCCTGGGCATAGGAGATTTTGGACGATGAGAAACGCTTTTCAATCCCGTTGAGCGGATAAACTGGCGACGGTGGGGGGCCGTTGTAGTTGCCCTGCAGGGATTGGACGAGCTCGGCGGTGGGACCGATGACTGCGATGCGGCCTATGCCGGATTTGAGGGGAAGGGTCTTGTCCTGGTTCTTGAGGAGAACCATCGACTCGCGCGCAGCCTTAAGAGAGAGTTGGCGATGCTGTTGCGAGTTATTTTCGCTGACAGCAATGCGACCGTAAGCGTAACTGGAAGGCGGATCGAACATGCCAAGTCGAAAGCGTGCGGTGAAGAGACGACGCAACGCGGTGTCGATTTCCGCTTCCTTAATAAGGTTCTGGTGCACGGCATCGACAAGAGCGGGATACGCTTGTCCTTTTCCGAAGCCGCACTCGAGGTCGGTACCGGCCTTCAACGCGGCTGCAGCGGCGTGGGCCATATCGGGCGCGAAGTGATGACCTGTATTGACGTCGGCGACGGCGGCGCAATCGCTAACGACATAACCGTCAAAGTGCCAGGCTTCGCGCAAATGATCGCGCAGGAGCATCGTATTCGCGCAGGCTGGTGCTCCGTCGATTGCGTTGTAGGCGCACATGACGGACTGAGCGCGGCCCTCCGTAACGGCGGCGCGAAAGGCCGGTAGATAGGTGTCCTCGAGATCGTGAGGCGACACATCGACATTGTCCTGATGACGGGTAGGCTCGGGGCCGCTGTGCACCGCATAGTGCTTGGGCGTGGAGACCAGTTTCAAGTATTTGGGATCGTCGCCCTGGATACCGGTGACAAACGCCACGCCCATACGGCCTGTGAGAAACGGATCTTCACCATAAGTCTCCTGGCCGCGGCCCCAGCGCGGGTCGCGAAAGATATTGATGTTGGGGGCCCAGAAAGTAAGACCGAAGAACATCTCATGGTGGTCTTCGCGCATAGCCTGGTTGTATTTGGCGCGCGCCTCAGTCGAGATGGTCTCGCCCATGCGATGCACGAGGCTGGCGTCCCAGGTGGCGGCCATTCCGATGACCTGAGGAAAGTTGGTGGCGTAGCCGGCAAAGGCGACGCCGTGCAGACCCTCATTCCACCAATCGTATTTGGGAACGCCGAGGCGCGGGATCGCCGGGGCGTGATCGCGCATCTGCGACACCTTTTCCTCTAGAGTCATTCGGCCGATGAGGTCATTAACTCGCTGATCGATCGGGAGAGCGGGGTTCATGAACTGGAAAGACTGGGTGTCGGAATGCTGCTGTGCAGGCGCATGCAACGATAGAATGGTAGAGACGACGAAGAGGCTTGAGAGAGCTTGGAAGCGGAGGTAAGACTTTCGCATAGCAGTCTCCTGTGATCTTAAAAGAGGGTCTCTTGGACGGGCCAATTATATGCGGCGGGAGTGAGGCTGAATATGGCAAAGCGCCAAGAAAATCGGGGTAATTATTGATTCTGGTTACTGTGCTCTATGCAGAGTTGACAGCATCCAAAATCTACCTGAAGAAGTTGGAAGAAGTGTGCCGCCGTGACGGTAAACTGGACGGGGTGGCCTGGTTTATGCAGTCCTTCCAATTACACCGATTTTTGGCGGATAATCCACCTGACATGATCCTCTTACTCAAGATGTCCGCGGGCTGGCTGGGCAGGCGACCGGGGTTTAGGAAGTTACAGATGTGCCGCGCTCAGAGTCGTGTGGCCAACTCAAACTCGTGGCTCAATCCTTTGATGTTGATTTGTCTGATCATGGCCTGGGCAGTCCTCCCTTTGCACGCGCAGAACGATCTCGCTCTCCAAGCGTCAGAACTCATGCGCGCGGGCAAGTTTCACGATGCAGAACTCTTGTGGCGCCAACTGGAACAGCAGCATCCGAAAGATGCTTTGGTGCATGGCAACCTAGGCGTCGCACTCGCGCAACAGGGAAAGCTTGAGCCTGCTACGACCGAATACCGCAAGGCGCTGGCTCTAAAGCCAGACCAGCCTGACGTTGCCTTCAACCTAGGTATCGCTGAATTCAAGCAAGGGCATTTTTCAGCTGCGATTCCAGCTTTTGAACTCGTCGCGAAAGAAAAGCCGGAGGACCATCGCAGCACAGTGCTTCTAGGGATGAGCTATTTCGGGCTTCGTCAATATGACAAGGCAAGCCAGTATTTGCAGACCGCACTGCAGAGCGATCCTTCCAATCTCGAGCTGCACAATGTCCTGGCCCAGAGTTGTCTATGGAGCCACCAGTACGACTGTGCGTTGACGGAGTACAAGAGCATTCTTGCCGTCAACCCGGATGCCGTTCAGGCACACATGCTTCTCGCGGAGGCGCTTGACGGCATGGGAAAGACCGAGGACGCGATCAAAGAGCTTGAAACAGCGGCGCGCCTCTCGCCCAATGAGCCTGTTCTCCACTTCGAACTGGGCTATCTTTACTATAAACAGCGAGATTACGATAAGGCGTCGCCAGAGCTGCAACTGGAGATCAAAAACAATCCGGGCTACGCCCAAGCGTATTTATATCTGGGCGACATTGCGCTGCACACAAATGACAACAAGACGGCGGAGCCGTTGTTGCAGAAGGCGCTTCAACTGCAAAGTGAGAACCGGTTGGCCTACTTCGATCTCGGTTGCATCTACGCCGACCAAAATAAGAACCAGGAAGCTATTGCGGCCCTCCTGCATGCCGTGCAGTTGGATCCGACTCAGCCCGACGCGCATTACCGCCTCGCTCGGCTATATACGGCTCTTGGACAGAAAGAAAAGGCCGCTCAGGAGTTCGCAAAAACAAAGGAACTGCATAGCAAAGCAGAAGACTCTTTGATTGAGAAGGTATCCGGCGACAGTACTGTACCGAAATAGAGAGCACTGTTTGAATCGGAAGTTATGATTGAAGAAAAGAAGCACAGTCTCTACCCACGAATGAGCAAAGCGAAAGACCACATCTCGCGCCGGGATTTTCTATGGATGACTGCCGCATCGACAGTGGGTTTGGCCCAGGGCGTGTCTACTCGAAATTTAAAGCCCCTGCCCAGAGGTAAGCCGTCCGGTATCCCGTTCCTTGCCCGTTTCACCGATGTCGCCGCCCAGGCTGGACTGACCTTCCCAGTCGTCTACGGCGGGTTGACGCATAAGAACTACATCATCGAGACAGTGGGTTGCGGTGTTGCCTTCCTGGACTTTGACAACGACGGATGGCTGGATATCTTTGTTTTGTGCGGCATGCGCATGGATGAGCCCGTTGCGGATTCCAGCAATCGGCTCTACAAAAATAACCGGGATGGGACGTTCACCGATGTTACGGAGAAGGCCGGGTTGATCCGTTCCGGGTGGGCCAGCGGAGTAACCGTCGGAGACTACAACAACGACGGATTTGAGGATATATTCATCACTTATTACGGTCAGAATGTTCTCTACCGTAACAATGGCAATGGCACCTTTACCGATGTTACCCAGCAAGCAGGGCTGATCTATGAAGGCCACACTCGCTGGGGATCTGGATGCACCTTTTTTGACTATGACCGCGACGGATATCTGGATCTCTACGTCGCAAACTATGTCGACCTGCATTTGGACCGATTGCCAAAGCCGGGTGCAAACCCGTTCTGCAACTTCAAAGGTGTGGCAGTCAACTGTGGCCCCCGAGGGTTGCCGATGCCACGCAACTACCTCTACCGAAATCAAGGCGATGGGACTTTCCGGGATGTCTCTGAGGAGACTGGCATCGCAAAGGCCCCACGCACCTATTCGATGACCACTGTGGCGGCTGACTTCAGCGACGACGGCTGGACGGACCTCTATGTAGCATCGGACTCGACCCCTAGCCTTCTATTGCGCAACAAACATAACTCCACTTTTACGGAAGAAGGCGCCGAACGGGGGGTAGCCTTCAGCGCGGATGGCGCTGAGCAGGCTGGGATGGGAGTTGCAGTCGGCGACTACAATCTGGACGGCAATCTCGACATTTTTAAGACCCACTTTTCAGACGACACCAATGTGTTGTATCGCAATGACGGAGCCGGTAACTTCACGGATGTAACGGTTCCTGCAGGCTTCGGGGTTGAAACCCGCTACATCTGCTGGGGGACCGGGTTCGCCGATTTCGACAACAATGGCTGGCCAGATCTGGCAGTCGTTACCGGATCCGTTTATCCGGAGGTCGAAGCGGAATTTCCCGAGTACCCGCTGAAGACTCCGCGATTCATATTCCGCAATCTCGGCAATGGTAAGTTCGAAGAATTGATGGAAGAGGCAGGCCCAGGAATTTCAGCAGCACATTGCAGTCGAGGCTGCGCCTTCGGTGATTTCGACAACGACGGCGACGTCGACATGATTGTCATCAACTTGAACGAACCCCCTTCCCTGCTTCGAAACGATCTCAAGAGCGATCTGAATTGGCTTAAGGTGTTTCTCGTTGGGACGAAGTCGAACCGGAGCGCAATCGGGTCAAGGGTCGTTGCCAAGTACGGTGGCAAGGTGCAGGCCCAGGCTGTAATGGGCCAGTCGAGCTTTTATTCTAGGACGGAGTCCCCATGCCGATCTTGAGATCCATTGGACAAATGGTCTGGTCGAACATTTTCCCGGCGTCGCCGCTAATCAGTTGGTGACCATCAAGGAAGGCCAGGGTATCTCCAGGTCGTGGTTGCAAAGTACAAAAAGTCCATCGAAGCAAAGGCCGTCGAATACCCAGAAATAAAAAGGGCGTCAAGGCTTTGGGCCTCGACGCCCTCTTACATACTTAGATTCGCGTCAGAACGAGATCTTCGCGCCGAGCTGCAGCACGCGAGGATCGTAGGTAGAGGTCACCTGGCCGAAGTTCGCGTCATTCGTACTCGCATCGATATTTTGGAATTCCGTGTGGTTGAAAGTGTTAAAGCTTTCAAAGCGCATTTGAAGCTTCACGTTTTCAGTGAATGCAAAGGTTTTGAATGCGGCCAAGTTGAAGTTGAACAGGCCTGGAAGGATGATTGCATCCTTTCTGGCATTGCCGAAGCCTTGATTACCGCCCCCGAGCCAAGGAGCAATTGGAGCAGCAAAAGCGGCCTTGTTGAACCAGGCGAGCCGTGTCTTGGGATATGAAATGGGTGCCACGATGTTCGGACGGTTGGTAGTGTCGCCGCCCAGACCAAGAGTGTCGGCGCCGTTATAGGTGATGGATTGCGGAATGCCCGATTGCACAACCGTTACCCCAGAGACCTCCCAGCCTCCTAATGCTATCCGCTCGAACGCGTTACCGCTCTTAGCGAAGAATGGGAGCTGGTAGATGTAGTTTGCGTTAAAGATTTGACGTCGATCGAACCCCCCCGACGCACGGTCATACGATATATCGAACGGGTTTGCGACTACATTGAGATCATTGGTCGCCGTATCGATCTCATGCGAATAGGTATATGCCAGCTGGAAGGTAAGTCCATGCTTGTTCTCCATGCGTACACCTATCTGGAGAGAGTGGTAGCTGAAGTTAGTCCTGTTCTCTTCCTGCCTAATCGAGCTGAAGCCAGGGAACTGTCGATACAGGTTGGCAGTTGGGGCGTAAGAAATACCACCGACAACGACAGGTGTGTTGGTGGCGACCGCCTGTCGCTTTGCCAAACCCACTACAGGATCGCTTAAGGGTAAGGTATTGATCGCCCGGGCATTGTTCTGAGTCCAACCTACCGAGCCAACGTACTGGATCACCCCGATCACCGATGGGGCGATCTGTCGTTGAATTCCCAAACTAAACTGCGCGGTGCCGGGGGGTGGATAGTGGAACGATATATTCGTCAGCGTAGAGGGAAAGGCCTGGGTCGTTGTAGCCCCACTCAAGGCGCTGGTGTGGGGGTTGGAAAAATTAACGTTTGTAGCGGAAGGCTGGTATGCAAAGGGTGGATTCTGTGCCGCGTTGTAAACGTCGTTGCCTTGAACACGTTCAAAGAACATTCCAAAACCACCTCTGATTACTGTAGGTTCCTTCCCGCCAAGACTGTAGGCGAAGCCTATTCTCGGTTGCCAAGTGTCGTATTGGTTGTTCACCACTCCACGGGGGAAGCCATTGACGCCGGCCTCGCTGATGCCATTGAGATAGAACGGCGCACCATTGAACTGCGTGAGCGATGCCGGGTTCAGGGTGCCGCTGCCGTCTGTATTGAAGGGGTTAGGCAGTGATGTGTTGTAGTTTGCTGGAACGAAGTTTGCAAACTGGTTAAATCGCTCATAGGTGTGCGGCAACGCGTCGAAACGAAGACCGAGGTTGAGAGTCAGCCGGGGAACGATGTGCCAATTGTCAAGCACATAGAAGCCATAGTTGTTCTGGACCCAATGTTTGCCCGCGAGGAACTGGAGCTGAGTGAAGGTAGCGACATCGCCGAGGAGGAAGTTGATATAAGAGTCTTTGGAAAATGAGCTATTGTTGAACACCGCGGTGCCCTGAGTGTTGGCCTGCAGTTCCTGGTTCTTAGGAGCGTGCAGCCAGCTAAAGCCGAATTTGAACTGGTGCACCCCCTTGTTCCATGACAGATCGTCCCGGGTCTCATAACCTTCAAAGGAGTTCTTCCAGGGGAAGTAGCTTGAACTCCAGTTTCTACCGTAGGGAGCGCCTAGTTGGATCTCCGGCATGCGACTGAGCCTGTTGTTCGCGGCCGGGAAGAACGTTGTACCGGTCCACCCTGACGGCTGCGCGAAGACACCTACGGGAGTGAGGTGGATTGTATTGCCGCTGTAAAGGAAGGCGGTTTCATTGAGTAGGGTGGGTGAAAGCGTCTGGGTGAGTTTGATGGTCGCGGACCAGGAGGGATTGAGCATGGCCGTACCGACCGTCGGAAAATTGTTGGCGATGCCCCACAACGGCGGGTAGTATGTCTGATTCACCGAGTCATGGAGATAGTGGCCCATCAACTGCAGCTTGGTATTGATGGCGTGGTCGATGCGTACTACGTCTTCGCGGACATTGGTGGGTTGTGGGATGGACGAAATGTACTGGGTTGTACCAAAGTTCGGATGAGGGAAGGTGCCCGCGTTCACTTCGAGGACCGCATTCGGATCGATCAGTTGTTTCGGAATAATGTTGTTGGGAAATGGTTGGTTAGGGGTCAGGCCGCGCAGGGCATAGATTGCCAGCTTGGCTGGGTCAGTCGTGGCCGGAACGATTGGGGCCGTTCCGTTGGATGGGACGGTGTATACCAGATCTTGTCCGGCTACTGGAAAATTACTGGCGGCGATAGTAGTGCCCGTCGTAGGCGTAGATCCCTGAACAAGTTTTCGCCACTCTTCATTCACAAAGAAGAACGTCCTGGTGCGCGAGTCGTTGTATACATGCGGGATCCAGAGGGGACCGCCGATATTGCCGCCGAAGTTGTTCAGGCGGAATTTTGATCGCCGTTGGCCAGCGAGGTTGTTGAAATAATTATTGGCGTTGTAGGCTTCGTTCCTGTTGAACTCCCACAGTCCGCCATGAAAATTATGGGTGCCGGATTTGAGGACCATGAGAATGGTTCCGCCTGAGCCGATGCCGTAATCGGGTCCGTAGTTACTGCTGAGAACCTGGAATTGCGCCAACGCGTCGACCGAGGGCAGCGAGCTGAAGCATCCGCCGCAGCCGCGATCGTTCAGTTCGCCTCCATCCAACAGGTAAATGTTGTGAGTTGATCGGGTTCCGCTGAAACTGAGGCCATTAGCGGCCGTTAGAGCATTCACGCCGCCAAAAGCCGGCAAGGTATTGGACACACCCATTCCCAAGGCCGCAAGCGAGACCACATTGCGGCCGTTGGTCGCCAGCTGGGTCACCTGGTCACCCGTGATCAGATTGCTAACCTCGTTGGTTTCCGCCTGGAGCGTCAGAGCATCAGCCTCGACGGTGACCGTTTGTGTTTCGCTCCCGACCGTAAGGGAGATGTTTTCCTGCAGGGTCTGAGCGGTGTTCACCACGATGTCTGTCTTGGTGTATTTCTGAAATCCTTTTGCTGTAGCGCTCAACGTGAATTGGCCGACGCCTACGTTAGCGAAGAGATATATCCCCGAAGTATTCGAGGTTGCCTGTCGGACCTGACTAGTCGCAGTGTTGGTCAGGGTAATTTCGGCGTTGGGAACCACTGCGTTGGAAGCATCGACCACTGTTCCAACGATGGTTGCGTTTTCCTGAGCCCACGCGCATGGAACAAGCAACAGAACCATGCTTAACATAACTGTCAATGCAAACCGAGAACGATGCATAATGCTGCCTCCGAATTTGACTAACGTATTGGGAAAAGCCTTGTATCCCTTTTCGATCCCAAGGATTTTGTACAGGCGGCTTTTGTTTTCGTTTGGGAGATAAGCGTCTCCTGTAAACGTTTTCTCATGACACCTAGATCATTGGAAAATAAGCAAGCTATCAAGTGAACTATCAAAAATGTTCCGGTCGGGCCCTTATAGACTTCTTTTCCTGAGCGACATTTCTCAAGGCAGAATGAGGTCGCTTTCGAACTAAAGAGATTGCCCACTTCTTGATCGCCCCGAAGCCTACTAAACCAAGTCAAGCTTGTCAAGCATTTCTCCATCTAAAGATGTATTTCTTTTTCAACCCCAATTAATGTCCGTGAATTGGAGATGAAAGGTTGATTGCAGAGGCAAGCGAGGCGTGTTAACCCAATGTTTGAACCGGCTAAGCCTCTTTTGGCGACCATTCTGTCGTATGACAGCTGTGTATATCGGGACCGCAAATATATAGTACGAATCCCTTTTGGCAAGAGGTCAGACAACCGGCACCGCATCGGATTCGATAGCAAAGGATGGCTTCGGATGAAGGAAATAGAGACGTGGAATCGGCGCAAGACTCCACACTTCCGCTAACAGCGCGGGATCGCGAGACCGCTTTCTTTTATTAGAAAAGCATCAATTAGTCGCTTCGCTCTGAACGGCCGCAATCCCACATGGCATCCCCGACCACTGAAGAAGCGGCGCGCATTTAATCTCCGTCCCGAAAGGTCCCCGTTTACCGGTCGGGTATTCTTTCCGTACGATGTACAAAGCGACTAACAAGAGGTCGATTATGCTCCGTAAACCGATGCGTGCCATCCTTCTTCTCGCCGTTGCCGCACCTGCCTTGTTCGCAGCGTCTCAAGCCGGTTACCCCGACAAAAATGGTCCGGGTGCGGTGACCGGAACGAAGATGCTGACCGCTCCAGAAGCAGCGAAACTTCTTCCCGACGCAGTCTTCTTCCGTGGTCAGAGCGCGCCAATTCAGGCGAGAAACTCTGGTGGAGTTCAATTTTCGAAAGACGCGCTCCTCCTCATTAGCCTGGTGGACACAGCCGGCTACTCAAGCTCTGTGCAGGAAAAATATCAGGCCTATCTCATCACTGAAGCCGCGATCGACATTGAAGGCCATCGACTTGAACCGGGTGCGTATGGGTGTGGTTTCCTTGCCACCAATGCCTTTGTCGTTATGGATATTGGCGGCCACGATCTGTTTTTCGTTCGCTCTTCCAAGGACACTGATCTGCGGCGTCCCACTCCTCTGCAAGTGGTGCCATCGCCCGGAGCTGTCGGATATCGGATATACGTTGGCCGTGACTTCGTTAGCTTTGCGCTGTCTGCTTCTGCAGCAGACTCTCCACATCGGTGATCACAATCGAACTTTGCAGCGCGTTAGTGCTTTTGGCAATTGTCGAAAATATCGGCCCTTAGTAAACCTCGAGATGAAGCGAAGTCCCCATTGATAATTGTGCTTAGGCACCATAGATATTTTTGCTGATAAATTCGTTACGAAACTTTCCGTGCGGATCGTATCGAGCGAGCATCGTCTGATAGTCGGACATCTTTGCATAACGCGACCTGAGATGTGCGGACGGCATGGTGAAGAGTTTGGCCCAATGGGGTCTGGCACCGAACGGTTCAAGCTTTTCTTCGATTAGCGGCAGGACCCTTTTGACGGCTGGCCACTCCGGCTTCCATGTGAAATGAAGCGCCATTGAGGCCCGCTGGTAGCAAGGACTGATCCAAAGGTCATCCGCCGCGATCGTGCGAAACTCCGAAATGAAGAGGTGGGGCGTAATCTGGTCGCGAAGCTGTTCGACCGCATTTATCGCCGCATAGCCTCTTTCGAGAGGCACAAAGAACTCCGACTGAAGCTCGGCTCCACTGCTCGGTGTGAAATTCATGCGAAAGTGGGGGAGCCGTTCATACCAGGGTCCAGGTATGCCCATCTGCTCGGTGCAATTTTCTGCTGAGTGCCCGGCAAGGGGGTGCAAATTGTGGGTCGCTGGCGTGGCACCATAAAAATCTGTACTTGGGGCGGCATGAGGGCCCTGGTCAACGCGGCGCTTGATCCAGACCTGGGTAGCGCGATGATTCTGCCAGTCAGTAAAGAGGCTGACGCTATACCCGCTTGCAAAAATATCGTCGAGGTGATGTTCGAGTTGCGAGAAGGAGAGATTTTCATAGACCACCTGGGCCATCTGGAAGGTTGGCTGCACCTCGAGCGTGATCTTTGTGATTACGCCCAGTGCTCCAAGTCCAACCACGGTCCCAGGAAATTTGTCGCCTAATTGTTCGCGGGAGAAGGTCAGGACATCTCCGCTCGCGGTGACGATCTCCATTGCACGAACAGCGGTTGAAAGGTTGCCATTCTTGTTGCCAGAGCCATGCGTGGCTGTAGCGCAAGCTCCGACCACAGAGATATGCGGCAGTGATGCAAGGTTATGGACGGCGAATCCACGGCTATCAATGTAGGGGGCCAGCTGACCGTAGGTGACGCCGGCACCGACCGTCACCGTTTTGGCTTTGGTATCAAGTTCGATCTGGTCGAAATGCTTTAGGGAGATTTGCTCAACCATGCTGTCGGCAATGCCGTTGAAGGAGTGACGCTCACCAAGGGCCTTGAGATGAGAGTGCTCACGGACGCTGTGCCGGACGTCTTCGACAGTATTTGCCAGGTCGAGGTTTGTAGTGCTGTATGTATAATTTCCAGCCCAATTCGTACGGCTGCCAGTCGTTGTCTGCGCGGTGGTTATCTTTGAAAACAGACTGCTGGCAAGAAGAGCGCCCGAGGTCTTCAGGAATTCTCGTTTATCCATGTGTGAAAATCTCCTTTGTCCTCCCCAAGAGCTCCAAGCGAACTTCATACGTGCATTTCGAAATGAGCTACGCAAACGACTGGATTTCAAGGGGCAATAAGTGCCATCCGTAAATACTAAAGGCGTGCGTTTAATTAGTAATCTCCAAGGCCGTCCTGAGCCGGATATCGTCCGATGACGATCCGATCATTACGTTGAACAACCCTGAAGCAACAACAAACTTATGGGTGGCGACATCGTAGTAGGAGAGCTGAGACGCAGGCAGGGCAAGCGTGATGTGCTTTGTTTCGCCAGGCTCCAGCACTACACGCTGAAATCCGCGCAGGCTTTTGATCGGCTGTACCACGTTCGACTTCACTTGATGAACATACATTTGCGCCACCTCCGATCCCGTTCGCGAACCCGAATTCTCGAGATCGAACGAGACATTAACCTCTCCGATTGTATTGGTCCTTTCCTGGGAGAGTTTTAGATTGCTGTACTTGAACTGCGTGTAGCTCAGTCCGTGACCAAAGGCGTAGAGGGGTACGCCTTTGAAATAGAGATAGGTGAAACCCTTCGAAACGTCATATTCGTTCTGCGGCGGTACACCGTCAAGACTGGCGTACACCGTATAGGGCAAATGGCCGCCCGGGTTGTAATCGCCCAGCAACACTTTTGCAATTGCCGTGCCGCCAGCTTCACCCGGATACCACCCATCAAGAATGGCCGGGAGATGGTCGTTCGCCCAGGTGACAGCCAACGGTCCTGCATTCATCAACACTAAGACCGTCTTCGGATTGGCGGCGTAAACCGCTTCCATCAACTGCTGTTGTGCGCCGGGAAGATTCAAGTCTCTACGGTCTCTGCCCTCGGCTTCCACTTTGAGATTCGTCCCGAGAAATAGAATCGCGACGTCCGATTTTCGCGCCAAATCCGCCGCACGGGAGATCAGCGCCGGGTCGGCTGCCTCGATGAACCCAGTTCCCTGCTCGTACTCTACCTTTACATCGGAGCCGAGTGCTTCCTTCAAACCCTGAAATGGACTAACTTTACGGGCTGGTGTGCCATAGTAATTGCCGGTCTCGAAAGCGGCGTCGCCAGCAGGGCCGATAATTGCGATACTCTTCAGAGTTTCCTTTTTCAGGGGCAGGAAGTTATTTCTATTCGAGAGCAGTGTCATCGATTCGAGCGCTGTCTGCAACGACAGCTTCAAGTGTTCCGGTGAGCGAATGACGTCGGCTGAGATCTTCGAATAGGGGCTCATCTCTGGCGGGTCGAACGCACCCAGACGGAATCCGACTCGCAGGACTCGCGCCAGCGCGCGATCCACTTCGTCAGTTTGCAGAAGGCCGCGCTTTACTGCCAGAGGGACATTCGTCTCGTACTGCAGGTCGTCGGAGTCGCATCCCGCCTTGATGGCCTCCGCGGTGGCCACCACCGGGTCCTCGGTTATGTGGTGCGCTGCCACGAGCAGGTTGACTCCACCCAGATCGTCGGTTACAAAGCCATCGAACTTCCATTGCCCGCGCAGAATATCTGTCAACAGATACTTGTTGATTGCATCCGGGGCGCCATTGATCGCGTTATAGGAGGCCATCACCGATTGCGCATGGCCTTCGATAATCGCTGCCTTCCAATGGGGCAACCAATACTCCATCAGGTTCCGTTCCTCCACCTGAGCGGAGAGTCTTTGGCGGTTCGTCTCTACGTTGTTTACTGCAAAATGCTTTACCGTCGCTGCGACCTTCAAGTAGTTCGGGTTGTCGCCTTGTAATCCTTGAACATACGCAACACCCATACGGCCGGTCAGAAAGGGGTCTTCGCTAAATACTTCCTGAATTCGTCCCCAGCGAGGATCGCGGCTTATGTTGATCACCGGCGAGCGAAAGACGAGGCCATGCTTCGAACGAGGGCCATCCGCGCCAATGTTATACAGAGCGCGGGCTTCATCCGACATCGCACCAGTGATGGTTTGAACCAACGCCGGATCCCACGTCGCGCCCATCGCAATCGCCGCCGGGAACAGCGTTGTCGGCTGCTTCGACCACACGCCGTGCAGGGTCTGATTCCATCCACCCCATGCCGCAACTTTGAGACGCGGGATGCCAAAATTCAAATGATTTAGCTGTTGCGCCTTCTCCTCCAAGGTCATTCGCCCGATCAAATCGGCGACTCGCTGCTCAGTTGGCTTTGATGGATCCAGATACACCGGCCGCGTAGCATCCTGTGCAGATGCACGATACAGACAGAGCAGGAGATTACAGAGAATGACAACGCGCTTCATAGTTCGATCTCCACAGGACTTTTGATGAATTGGACTAATTCTTGTCAAAGCATTCATGTCTGATGAACTACTTTTTTGCGCATCGGTTCGATCACTGACGCCATGTCTTTGTCGCCGAATCCTTGCTCAATGGCAGTTTCAAAGAGGCTTCGCGCCACCTCAGCCGTCTTCAGATCAACGTCGCATTGCGCTGCCTCGTTCTGTGCGTAGAGAAGGTCCTTCGTCATCAGTTTGAGCAGAAAGTTTACGGTGTAAGTTTGATTGGCCATGCGGGCCGAGATCGCAGCGAGTAGCGGGCTACCCGGGGCGCCTGCCTTCAAGACGGAGAGCGCTTTATCGCGGTCGAGCCCGCTGCGCTCGATCCACGCAAGACCTTCTGCCAGCGAGGCCACCTGCACTCCACATAAAAAGTTATTAATCAACTTCATCTTCGCCCCGCTTCCCACGGGACCCAGATGAACGATCTCTTTACTCATGGCCTTTAAAACCGGTGTGGCCGCTGCCAACGCAGTATCTTTACCACCTACCAGAAATGAGAGTTGGCCGGCTTCGGCTTGCGTGCGGCTACCTGTCACTGGAGCGTCCAGTAACTCCGCTCCGTGCTGTTCGGCCAACCTCGCGAACTCAGCGACCCATCCCGGGCTCACTGTACTCGACTCAATAAGAATCGCGCCCTCCCTCACAGCATCAAGCGCCCCATCCTTGCCCAGCCAAACCTCGCGTGACGCCGCGTCATCCGCCAGCATGCTGATGATTGCCGATGCATCTTTGGCGGCCTCGGCTGGCGTCGAAGCGAACCGCGCGCCTGCATCGATCAGCGCCTGGGCCTTCGCCGCCGTGCGGTTATAGACGCTCAGCGAAAAACCAGCTTTCAGCAGATTTGTCGCCATTCCGGCACCCATCGTTCCAAGCCCAAGTATCGCTATATTTTCACCCATGAAAGCGTTCCTCTTGTACTGTTTTTCACGCAAGCGAACGCACCGTAACCTGGCGGTTTGCGGTTTTCGCCTCTACTCGAATCGAGTTGCGCAGAGCTCGTCCGAATCCGTCGTAACGCACGTCCACCCAGTCGCCGTCCTTCAGCACAACGCCATCGCCAAAACTCAACGAGTGTGCGCCGAAGAAATGTACGTGCACGTCGCCCGGCTGCCGATGTCCTTCAAACTTGAAGTGGTGGTGCTCGAGGTTGGCGAGACTGTGGCACATATTTTCCTCCCCGGTCGCCACTTGCTTCGACCAGATCGTATCTCCTCCGCGCTCGATCCGGACCTCTCCTGCAACCGCCTGAAACCCCGCACCAACCACAAGCTCAGGCCCTAGGCTGCAGGTGCGCAGCTTCGAGCCCGCGAGATTGAGATAATTGCGTTTCTCGAATTGGTGATCGGAGAACTCGTTGCCGGTGGCCATTCCAAGGCGATACGGCGTGCCATCCCCACCAATGACGTAGATCCCGGCCAGCTCTGCCTCTTCCCCACCATCTTCAGCGTAGGCGGGTATCGTCAAAGGAGCGAACGGCGCCCGCAACATGGAACCATTGCCCTTGTAGAACCACTCCGGGGCAATTCCAATCTTGCCTTCCGCGGGGCGCCCGCCTTCAATGCCCCACTGAAACATACGCATGCTGTCAGTCACCGTCTCAGCTGCCGTCGCAGCATCTGTGAGATGCATGGACTGCCGCTCCTTCGCGCTTCCCAGATGTGTCAGGCCCGTGCCGGCGATTGTCAAGCGAGACGATGCGCCAGGTACGTCGATCGGTGCGAGCAGATGCCACTCTGAGGCTCCCGAATAAATCGCGTCGTAGTCGAGTAGTTCGCCGTTCGCAAGCGCAATCGCTTGCTCACTCAGTTGACGACCTAGACTCAAACATTGCTGCGCCAGTTCGTACACGCTGTGCACTTCAGTAAGACAGTGAAGGCGAGGCTCTTCCACAATCGCTACTCGGCGCGACGAACCATTGCTGATTTGAACAAGATGAATCATTCCTCTCCTTATGCCTTACTCAATAATCTTGAAGCGTTTCAGAGACTCTTCGTTCACGGTTAGGCCGAGGCCAGGAGTGTTTTCATCGAGGTCAATGTATCCATCCACCGGAACAGGTTCGCCATCGAAGATATACCAGAACAGTTCATTGCCCACTTCAACGTCGACCTTGGGAAAGAACTCGGCCATAGGTGAATTCAGGCTGGCCATTACCACATGGTAGTTATGCATCTGGCCTGCATGCGGCACGACCGGAATCTGATATGCCTCCGCCAGTGCCGAGATCTTGCGCGCCTGGCTGATACCACCAACGCGGTTCGTGTCGAACTGAATATAGTCAAGTGCGTTCGCTTCGAGCAGATCGCGAAAGCCAAAGACCGTGAACTCATGTTCTCCGCCCGCAATCGGCACGTGCCCGTACGCCTTCAGCTCTTTGTATCCGCGGGTGTCGTCGGGGATGACAGGCTCCTCCAGCCACCGCAGATGAAATGGCTCCAGCAGCGGCAGCATGCGCTTTGCGTAGTCGAGCGTCCAACCCATGTAGGCGTCGGCCATCACATCGATGCCATCGCCCACCACTTCGCGAACCGTTCGCACCAGTTCGACATTGCGCTGCATTCCCTCCGCGCCATCCACAGGGCCCCAGCCGAAACGCAGCTTCATTGCCTTGTAGCCCTGCTCTTTGTACCGCTGCGCTTCAACCCGCAACTCGTCCAGCGGCATACTGTAAAGACGGCTTGCATAAACGGGGATAGGTTTTTTTGTGCGACCTCCTAACAACCGGTACACAGGCTGTTGAGCCGATTTTCCCAGCAGATCCCACAAGGCGATATCGACTGCGCTGATCGCCGTCATTGCGACCCCTTTGCGCCCGAAGGCCATCGTCCGGCGATACATCTGCTGCCACAGATACTCGGTGTCCCAAGGGTCCGCTCCTAACAGGAGCGGCTTTAGATAGGTGTCAATGCAAGCCTTGGTCACCAGAGGGGACAATGCGGCATTGCCCAGCCCGACCAGCCCGGCGTCCGTAAATATTTCCACCAGTACCCATCCATGAAATGCAAAGTTGCCCATCGATGCTGCCCGGAACATAACCAGGTCCATCGGATTTGTGCAAAAGTGGGCGGGCAACGGTATGGTCTTCCCTTCCCACTGAACAACGCGTGTCCGCACTTCGGTGATTTTCATAATTGGCTCTCTATATTGGCAATAAATCTGGAGTCTTAAGTGGTTGCACCCTGCCTCCCAGCAACAGGATGGCTAGAAATCCGATGAGATGAAAGGTCCCAACGATAAAAAACAATGTTCCATATCCGAATCCGTGCCCCAGCAGGAAACCAGCGACGACGCCAAACACAGCACCTCCGATGGCACCGCCAAATCCGATCAGCCCCGACACAGATCCGACCGCGGACAGCGGAAAGATGTCGGCGGGCAAAGTCATAATCAAGCCGGACCATGACTGCTGACAGAAAAATGCAACGCTGAATAACACTAATGCCCATCCGACAGGTACGTGCGGGACCAGCATGACCACAGGCATGAACAGTGCGCTGAGACCGAGAACAAACTTTCGAGAGAAATCCAGTGACCGCCCCCGCCTCAGCAGGGCGCTGGACAGCCATCCCCCCAGGAAGCTTCCAACTCCGGACGCCGCGTATGGTATCCACGCGTAGTAGCTAACATGCTTTATGTCGAAGCCGCGTACGTCGTAGAGATACTTCGGCAACCAGAACAAGTAGAAATACCAAGCTGAATCGCTCATGAACTTGGCGAAGACCAGCACCTGCACCCGACGCATGCCTAGCACGTCCGTAAACGATAGCTGCCGGGCAACCAGCCGCGCATCCAAGGTGGCGATCGAAGTCTCGCTGTTGCCGCGATAGACGACCGACCACCAAATGACCCATGCAAACCCGATCGCTCCGGCCGCGAAGAACACCATCCTCCATCCCGCCGTCAGCAGAATTATGCCGATCAGCGGCGGCGCCAAAACTGATCCCACCGCGGTTCCTGCGTTGATAATGCCCATTGCTGTCGATCGCTGATGCGGCGGAATCCACTCCGCCACAACTCTCGTCGCCGCAGGGAAAGCCCCGCCTTCACCCATCCCCAGTAGGCAGCGAGCCACTAACAAAAACCCGAAGTTCATCGCGAGGCCATGTAACGCACAGGCCCCTGACCACCACAGCATGATCAGAATGAAGCCTCGACGGGTCCCCACAATATCCAGCATCCGTCCCCCTGCTGCATACAGCAGTGCATAGGGGATTAGAAACGCAAACTGCAACCACGAAAACTGCTGGTCGTTGAGCGGTATCGTCCGCTGAATCGCCGAGATGGCGACAGGCAGTGTCTGTCGATCGAAATAACTGATGGCAATCGCCGCTGTCACCAATGCAACGAAATACCACTGCATATCTCTCGAGGTGGACTGCACCGTTTGTTTGGCGTTTCTCAACATGGTCGCCACGGAATCACCACTTCAGACGCATCAGCGATGTGGCCTGACGGGGGAGTGACGTGGCAGTCATTACCTTGCCATCACTCACGTCCAGCCACTCCGGAGAACTCAGAAGCTGCAGCTGTCCTGCGTCCTTCAAACGTGAATATTGCTCTGCCGTCGGCGACCGCGGAGATCCCATCTTCTTCCATACGGCGTACGAATTGCTGTGTGTCTCGTCGATCCGATAATGCTGCAGCAATACTTTGTTTACTCCCGCTGGAATTCCCGTGATCGTTACCTGCACGGTCGCGCCCGGGGCCGGCACATCGTCGTCATGGTAGTTCCACAACATCACCGCAGCCTCATCGTCAGCCTTCGTCGCGAAGGCGTCGACGTCAGGTGCCTGCCGCACGCCCGTATTGAGAATATCGTCCAGCGAAACCTGCCCCGTGCTGCTCGTGCTGACGCGCTGTCCGGACATCAAGCCTGCCATCCGGAAGACATTGATTACCGGTTTGTCCACTCCGTTCGTTGCAAGTGTTCGAAACCCTTCAAAGTATTCTTTGTCTTCGAACTCGAAAGACCACGACAGCATGGAGATCAAGTTTACCTTGTACCGATCCTGCAGAGCGAAGAGGCCCTTGATAGCCACCGCCGTGTACACCGGGTAGAGCGGGCCGTTCCGATACGCGTTCGATGGATTCACCTTCATCGAGCAGGCCGCGCAGCCTTCGGGATCGGCTTCGCTCAAAATGATTGGAAGATGGATATACTTCGGGTATTTTGCGACGATCCGAAATCCTTCACCAGCAGCTTTCAATTCATTCTCCAGCCCCATCCGCACATGTCCATCTACGACCGTCGGTCGGCCCTTCGGGTGAAATGAGATGAAGTCCAGTGGAATGGGCTTACCGGTCGCCGCACTTTTGTCATTCATGCAATGCTTCAGGAAGTTATCGAGAAACAGGCTCGCTTTTTCCGAAGCAGGTCCGGTACTCGCGGGGCCGCCCACAATCGCATTTGGCAGCGCAGCGCGAACGCCTGCCACAGCGTAGTCGTAGAGTTTGTCGTACTCTTCAGGAGTGGCGTGCCAGTAGGCGATATCCGGCTCGTTCCAAACCTCGAAATACCAAGTGCTGACCTGTTCCTTGCCATACCGTTGCACCAGGTGCTCTGTGTACTTTCTCACCAACTCCCCCCAGACCGCATAGTCCTTCGGAGGATTGTTGGAAGCTCCAGAGATGGTGCTTCCCGGATAGTGAATCTGATAGTCGTTCACCCCGGGAACCGTCGCAGCAAGATCTTTCGGCATAAACCCCAGTTCAACCATGGGGCGGACACCTGCTTTTTTAAACTCGTCAAAGGTCCGGTCAGTAATCGTAAAGTCATATACTGGTTTGCCGTTTGCGTCGAACGTGAAGACGTTCGATGAACTCCACTTGAGCTCTGCTACTCCATTGCCTGAGGTCAGCAAGTGATGTGCACGGATGTAGACCGGCACTGGGCTCAGATCGTGCAACTCGGCCAATAGCAATTTCCCGTACTTCATTGTTGTGTAGTTCGATTCGTCATATCCAAACCAGCTGTAGATGGGCGTATACGGCCCCTGCGCCTTCGCGAGGTCAACTTGGATGGATACTGGAGTCGATTCTGACATCTGTGCCGCCGCATTCATCGCGGCGGCACAGATCAATGTAATTGCAAGCTTTCGCATCGGTCTTGGGCCTTAGGTTGTTTAGAAGTTGTATTTCAGTGCCAATTGAATGTCACGAGACGGAATAGAAGTCGAAGTCACGGTGCAGCAGGTTGATGCATCAATGGTTGCGCTGGGAGCGTTGAAGCTGGTTGTGTTTGGCAGGTTGAAAAATTCGACGCGGAAAGACAGCACTGATTCTCCGGGTAGAGCGAAATTCTTGAAAATTGAAGCATCATACTGCCGGAATTTGTCTGATTGCAATGTAAAAGCCTTTACCTGCCCATATGTGAACTGCGGCGCCACGACATAAGCCGTCTTGTCAAACCAACTCGACAATGACTTGTGGAAAGTGGGTGATCCGCCGGCCGGATTTATGTTCGGCCGTTGCGATCCAACACCGGTATTAGCTCTATCTGTCGAAACGATAGGTGTATACGGAGTTCCACTTCGCAGAACAATAATGGTCTGAAGTTGCCATCCTCCAATCACTGCATCCACAAAATGACTGCTATTGGCCATGTACTTTCTGCCACGTCCCACCGGCAGTTGATAACTCCCGCTCATCGCCAGGTTTTGCGGTGTATTGAAAGGGGAGTACGTTCTCTCATATCCAATGTTTCCACCCAATGCGGGAGACTGGTTCGACTGCATGAACTTCGACCAGGTGTAAGAAATTAGCCCCGTGATCCCGTCACTGACACGGCGCTCGAGCTTCGCTTGCAAAGCCTGATACGTTGTTCCAAGGTCTTGCGATTGGAAGGTGATCGCGCCCCACGGCTGGAAAGGACGACGTCCTTGGACCGCACCAGCCGCAGGAGACGGATCATTGAAATCATTGGTAGCCTGCAGATGCAACCCATGATTTCCAACGTACGCGATATCAAAGACGGTCTTTGGTGAAAGTTGCTGCTGCACGCTTAAGCTATAGTGCTGGTTTTGTCCCATCTTCAGATGAGTGAGTGTTGGCAAGAGGGATGGGTTGGAGAGTGCCGATCCGAGCTGGGATCCCAAGAAGAAGTTCGCAGTTGTGCGATTCGGAACCACGTTCTGCGTCTGGTTGACAGTCTCTGCCAGCAGGAACGGCAGTATGTTTCGATTCACGCGGCCGCTGGTTCCCTCAGGCTCATAGAACATACCGAAGCCGCCGCGAATCACCGTATCAGGGCCCAAGGGCTGCCACGCAAAACCTACGCGCGGCCCGAACTGCGTACGATCGGTATAGGTGATGGAATAGGGCAGGCCGGCTTGACTGCTGGTCTGAATATATTGTCCGAAGAACTGGTAGGCCGCAGGGGCCGCGTACTGGGACGTCAGATCAACCTGGCTTGTATTTCCCTCGACAATAATCGGTTTGGTCTTCGTGGGGTCGAAGGTGCCAAGTTGTCCCTTGTAACCGTTTAGCCAAGGCGAATACTCATAACGGAGACCAATGTTTACGGTCAGTTTGGGATTAACACGTATGTCGTCCTGGACAAAGTATTGCTGGTACCAACGCTGTCCGCCAAAGTTATTTGCAGGATACGCACGAGCCACCGACGCAGGATATCCCAGCAGAAAGTCCGCGAACGAATCACCGCCCGCTGCCGCGGAGTTTTGCGTCTCAGTTCCCGTGAAGTTAAAGATTCCCACGTAGTTCGAGCTGTCATAGCCAATCCACTGGTAGTAGCGAACCAGAACCCCGAACTTCAAAGAGTGGCGCCCCTTAAGGATCGTGAAGTTATCGGTCGGTTCAAACACCGTACGATCTTGAGATTTTGGGCGCTGATCGAAAGCAGACCCTTGAAGTGCGGCGTAGCCGCTCCAGGAATAGTCCGGAAATGAGCCTCCAGTCCCCGGCCGCAGCAACTGGTTGAATCCTTGAATGCCGTTCACTGTGTTGAAGTCAGGACCTTGAAGAAATGCGGAAAGTCTTACATGACTAGGCAGATAATGCACCCTGAAGTCCTGGACCTTGTTTGCTCCGATATTAGTGATTAGCCCAACCGCAATATCGTAACCGTTGGACGTGAGCGACGCGGTCTTCAACAGCGGTGCGGCATTAGGATCCGACTCGCGATTGTTGACATAGATCCAGCGCGCGAAAAGTCGGTTCGATGAATTAAATTGATGGTCGACGCGTATAGTTCCCTGGTCCCAGTCGATTCCCTGCGACGGAACCGCCTTAAAGCTCGTTGCGCCACTATTAGCGTGCGGATAATAAGCCAGTACTGCGGATGCTTGTGGGGAGATCCGTGACGGGCAGATTACGTTGAGCACGCCGTTGCAACTGATCTGGGTGCGGGGAGTTGTTAGAGGATCATAGATCGTCTTCAATCCCGGAGCACTGAAATCTCCGAGTCGCTGCGCATCGGTAGGCACCGTGCTGTTGACGACTAACCCCTGTCTTAGCCTCTGCCCTTCGTAGTCGACGAAGAAAAAGGTCTTATCTTTGCCGTTATACAAATGCGGAATCGACAGAGGGCCGCCAATATCGCCTCCAAATTGGTTGCGCTTCAGAATCGCTCTTGTTGCTGAAAAGTAGTTACGTGCGTCCAATTTTTCGTTGCGAAAGAACTCAAAAACTCCACCGTGATATCTGTTCGTGCCCGACTTCGTCGTTGCATTGAAAAACGCCCCGCCGCGGTTGAACTCCGCAGAATAGGGGCTTTGCTGCACGCTGAACTCTTGCAATGCATCGATCGAAGTTTGGATAAACGTGCCTCCCTGATGCTGTTCGCTCACGTCGACACCGTCCAACAGAAACGAGATCGCGCTTCCGCGAATTCCGCTGATAGTGTTGCCATTCACTATTTCGGGACGGATTGCCAATGAATTCCCGGTCGGAGGCAATAGGGCAGCACCCGGTGTAAGTTCAGCTAGTTTGTAAAAGCCGCGTCCATTTAACGGCAGGCTTGTTACCTGCTGGTTGGTCATAACCGTGCCGAGCGTTGCACTGTCTGTACTCAGCAGCGGAACATCGGTATATACCTCAACTGTTGTGGTCGCTTCGCCAACTTTCAATTCGAGGTCTTCGCGAACGATCTGACCGACCTGGACTTCAATGTTTGACGCGTTGATCGTCTGAAAACCCGTCGCCGTAACACTGAGTGAATACACTCCAGCCGATACGGGCGTAATTACGAAATCTCCCGACGAGTCCGTAATGGCGCTTTGCACAATATTCGTGCCTGTATTCGTTGCCTTCACGATTGCGTGGGGCACGGAGGCTCCCTGAACATCGGTAATGCGTCCGACGAAGCGTCCCGACTCCACCTGGCCATTGGTGGACAAGGCTGCTCCTAGAAGGAGAACCAGAACCATCACATTCTGGATTCTTATAATAGGTTTGCGAGCTTTCATTTTCGTCCCTCAGCTCTTGAATTTTCCAAGACAGCCTTCGACTGGTAAACGTTTTCGACGCCTGTCGTTGAACGAGCCAAAGGTAGTACCAAGAGTTAAAGAGTGTCAAGCTAAATCTTGAGAAACGTAAATTCTGTAGCCATTCAGGTGGTCACACCCATATTTTCAACGCCTCTAATTAACGGGATGCGATGACGCCAATCTTAGGGATTTTATAGGCTATTATCCTGTTTTGACCCCGCTTCAACGCCATGGCCGTGGTCTTTCTCAGCCGAATGTCAACCGTGATTCTGTCCAGAAAATTGCGAATTCATGTGCTGCGGGATGCCAATATGATCGGTAGTACCAATATCTTCTGAGCTCTTTAGGGTGACAAGCGCCTAAAATCAGTTGACATCAAATTGCAGGTAGCCCAATATTCAAGAATGAAGGAACGTCGAAAGTCCCCGCTCGGCGACAGCGGGCACATCCTCAACGACAAGGATGATGTCACGCAACTGCTGATCCTCCGATTCCAGCAGCTGCTGAGCGAGGGATTGCTCTCTCCAGGCACCAAGCTGCCGCCGGAGCGCGAGTTGGCCGCAAACTTCGGCGTCGCTCGTTCTTCGTTACGGCCTGCCCTCAAGGTGCTTGAGATCATGGGCGTCATCACACAGAAGGTCGGTGATGGCAGTTACCTCAACAGGGATGCCTCCTCGGTACTGGCCGTGCCCATGGAGTTTCTCTTTCTCCTCGACGACACGTCTCTTCAAGAGCTCACTGAAATGCGACTGATGATGGAGCCGGCGCTCGCCGCCAAAGCCGCCGAGCGAGCCAATGCACAGCACATCGCACTGCTAAGGCAATCCATCGTCGACTTGGAACACAGCAAATGTGACCGCGTTCGCCTCGTCGCCTCCGATCTACTGTTCCACCGTGCCATCTTTCAGGCTTCAGGCAACCGCCTGGCGGGACGGCTCTTTCAAACCATCCACCGTGCCATGCTAAACATGATGATGGTGACGTCCCAGCTCGTCGATCTGGAGCATACGCTGCAGTTTCATCAGCCCATCCTGGTCGCGATCGAACAGCGCAACCCGGAGCTCGCGTCTCGTCTCATGACCGACCACCTGACCGATGCGCGCGACCTGTTACTTCAAAGCCGCCAGCAGGAGACGTCCCGGCAGCTTCGCGATCACCTCGCCGCGGGCCAGTCGGTCCACAAGCGTTTTCGCAAATCGATTGCTGTATCGCGGAGATGAATAAGACAAAAACGCCTTCCCCATACTGCCAATGCGAACATCTACCGGGATTGTACCTTTCGTGATGCGATGTCTTCGCACTTTTACTGGAGGTGATGCGAGGCGTACCGACACTTCTTCGCTGGTGAATCCTACTGCTCCAGATCGGCGTGCGGCCATCCGCCGGTCCAATCAATAGTAGAGAGTTGCATCGAGGGCTTACCTGTCTTCGAGTCATAGGCGTGAAAGACGATGAGACCTCGATTCTGCGAGTCCAGATAAACGCTTCCACCGCCCGGTCCTAGCCAGCGCGAATTCGCCAACAGAAGTTCTGTGCCGCCCCCGTCAGCGAGCTCCTTTCCGTCAGCGTCTACATACGGGCCAATTATGGACTTCGACCTGCCTACCATGGTCTTGTAGGTGCTCTTCAGACCGCGGCAGCATAGGTCCCACGACGTAAAGAGATAGAAGTAGCCCTCGTGATGCACAATAAAGGGCGCTTCAATCGCCTCCCAGTTTGCCGGGAGACCCGGAAGGGCGGCCGCCGCTTCCGTCGGTTTCGCTCGTCTCGCAAGAGAATAAATTGTGCTGTATTCCGTCGACAACATACCCGCATCGTTGAGTCGGCGCATCTTGATGCCATCCCAAAAGCTGCCGAAGACGAGCCATGCACCTCGTTGGCCGTTGAGGACGAAGTTGGGATCAATTGCGTTGAAGTTGTCTTCTGTCTTTGACTCGAGCACCAGGCCCTTATCCACCCACTTGAAACTGGGACTGGTTGGGTCAAGAGTTTTGTTTATGGCTAGAGCAATACCCGAGGTGTTTTTTCCGAAGAGTGAGTAGGCGTAATACAGTCGGTATTCGTGATGAACATATGAGATATCCGGGGCCCACAGATCTTTTGTGCCCGGACTGCGCTCAAGAATCCAGGCTGGTATAACGTCGAAGACATGACCGCACAGCCGCCAATGCTCGAGGTCGTCCGAGCAGCGCACTGCAAACTGACCGCCCCCAGGGGCTTTGCCCGTGGCGAAGACATACCAGGTCTTCCCTTCTTTCATGATCGAGGGATCGTGTGTTGCGGTCACGTCGCCAGAAAGGTGATAGACATGGGGCTTCTGAGCGGGGCAGACACTCGAAGCCAAGGCAAACAACGGAAGAACGAATAGCTTCCATGTTTGGATCATTTGAATCTCCTTCGGTCACAATGGATCCGCGTTCCAGGAAGAGAACAATTGGTCCACAACCCTATTTTTATGCAGCTATGTGCAACTGAATGTCTTAACATGCAGAAGCACACTCGCATGAACCTTTCGCGCTTCTGCTTATCCTTTTCCGTGCTTCTCCTGGCCCTATGTGCGGTCGCGGCCACATACACGGGGGCCTATGCGCAAGAGCATGGCAGACGCGCAGAATCGCCCCTTTTTGGCGCATTGGGGCATCAGGCGTGGTCGAGCGAGAACGGTCTTCCGCAGAACAGTGTTCATCAGATACTCCAAACGCGTGATGGATACCTATGGATCGCTACCGAAGGAGGCGTCGCCCGCTTCAACGGTATCCAGTTCACAGTCTTCAACCAGGACAACAGCCCAGCGTTCACCAGCAATGATATATGCTGCCTCGCCGAAGATCGAAGTGGTGCTCTTTGGATTGGAACATCCGATGGTCTTCTGCAATATGCCGGAGGTGTGTTCCGCCGCTACACCACGGCCGATGGACTGCCGTCTCTCGTCGTCTTATCACTTGCCCGGACTGGTGACGGCTTCCTGCTCGTACTTACCAGCAACGGTCTTGCAAAGTATGACGGACGGAAGTTCACTCCACTGGAACTTTCAGCCTCCGCACTCGGCTCCGGGCCCAATGACAGCGTTTGGCTTGCGACTGCAACTGGGCTCTTTATATACAACCCCGGGACTCTGCGCGCCGTACCTGTCCCCGGCCTCCCAATGGAGCCGATCGAAGGTCTAGGTTCCCTTCAGGATGGCTCTCAGTGGGTGCGAACGCGCACGGCCTTCCTGCTTTGGAATCAGGGCCGCCTCCGTACGTGGCGTATGGGGCACGAGTTGCCAGGAACACGAGTGCAGTCGTTCCTCGCGGACTCACGTGGGACTCTTTGGGTCGGCACCGATCAGGGTCTTGTTGCGTTGTCGCCTGCAGCCACAGCCGACAACGCGCAACTTGAGATACAGCCTGCCTTAGGCGCCACCTCCATCCTCACAATGTTCGAGGATCGAGAGCATAATCTCTGGGTCGGTTCCGATACGACCGGACTACACATCCTTCGACAGCAGAGATTCCGATCATTGCCTTCGCTTTCGGGTTATCCCATTACCGCAATCACGCAAACCGCTGATGGAACCATATGGTTGGGCAGTAAAGGCGACGGCCTCTTCCGTTATGAAGGTGGTCAGACCCGCCACCTCTCCACGAAGGATGGCTTGATGAGCGATGTCATCCTTACACTTGTCGCAGATGGAGATGGCTCGCTTTGGATCGGTACACCTGACGGGCTCAACCATCTGCGCGGCGAGAAGATTGAGTCCTACACCTCTGCCGATGGACTCCCGGACGACTTCATCCGCTCTCTGTACGTGGACCGCGATGGAAGCCTGTGGGTCGGCACGCGTCGTGGCCTTGCCCACCGCCAAGGCGGGCACTTTACTGTCCTGTCCCGCACCGAGGGCCTGCCAAGTGATCTGATCGGGGCTATGATGCGATCGAACTCCAACGATTTCTGGGTTGGCACGCTGGATGGTCTCGTCCGCATCAGGGACGGTAAGGTGACTATATTTACGAAGGGCCAGGGACTTTCAGGCGATGTCATCACTTCCCTGCTTGAAGACGTAAACAACCGCACACTTTGGGTGGGCACGAAGGATACTGGGCTTAACCGCTTTTCTGCGAATCGCTTCTCGCCTGTTCGTGCGCACGATCTTCCGCGCGAGATCAATGCGATCCTTGAAGACGCACACGGCTACCTGTGGCTGACCTCAAGTCGTGGAGTCATGCGCGTCCTGGCGTCCGAACTCATCGCCTGCGGAGAAGCACCTGCGTGTACCCCTCACATCGCCACCTATGGCTCCTCCGATGGAATGCCAACCGACGAGATGTCCTCCAGCGGGCATCCCGGCGCCTGGAGGGCGATTGATGGGCATCTCTGGTTCGCGACTCGCAAGGGTGTCGCTATCGTTGACCCAACAAATCTGCGCGAAAACCATACGCCGCCATCCGTCGTTGTAGAACGTTTCACGGTCGATGACACCGGGTTGAAAAACACAGGAACGGAAATAACGATTCCGCCAGGCCACGGAAAGTATGGCTTCGAATACGCGGGTCTCAGTTACGTCTCGCCCTCCAGAGTGCGTTATCGCTACATCCTTGAAGGATTCGACAAGCAGTGGACGCAAGCTGGTTCCCGCCGCAATGCCTACTACACGAATCTTCCGCCGCGCCACTATCGGTTCCGGGTTCAGGCGGCCAATGAAGACGGCATTTGGAACGAAACAGGCGCAGAAGTGGCTTTCGCCATCAAGCCGCGGTTCTATCGCACGCTCTGGTTTTCAGGACTCGCCACCCTACTTCTCGTTGGCATTATCTTTGCGATATACAGGATGCGTGTTCGTGCGATTCGTTCGCGGTTCGACGCGATACTCGCAGAGCGCAACCGCATCGCGCGGGAGATTCACGATACGCTGGCCCAAGGGTTCGTCGGTGTCTCGGTACAGCTTGAGCTGACCGCCCATCTGCTCGCCCAATCTCGTGTGGACGAGGCAAGTCAGCAGGTCGATCGCACCCGGGATCTAGTCCGGGAGGGACTTGCCGACGCTCGTCGCAGCATATGGGACTTGCGAGCAGCGGGCACACAGGCCACACTGCCAGTGCGGCTGACGCATCTCGCGGAACAAAGCGGGACCGGACATCTCAAAACCGACATAGACATCGGAGGCACTTACCGGGCCCTCGCTCCGGCTCTCGAGAACGAAGTGATACGAATCGCACAGGAGGCACTTGCCAACGCAGTCCGCCACTCCGGAGCCGCCCGTGTTGCGGTCGATCTGCGCTATCATCCAAACGAGCTCACACTAACGGTTTGCGATAACGGCATTGGGTTCCAGGTGACTGACACAACTCTGCCTGCAAAGGGGCACTTCGGACTTCAGGGAATGCGCGAACGTGCTGATCAGATTGGAGGGACATTAAACGTGGAGAGTTCGCCGGAAAGCGGCACCACCGTCACGCTGAGAGTACCGTTATCGAACGGAAAGGAATGAAGGCATGGTAGATCGAATCAGGATTCTGGTAGTAGACGACCATCACGTCGTGCGGCAAGGCCTCGTCGCTCTACTTAGAATCATGCCCGAGATCGAGATCGTTGGCGAAGCAAGCGACGGCCTTCAGGCCATAGAACTTCACCGCAGCTTGCAGCCCGATATCACTCTTATGGACTTGCAGCTTCCGAACCTGGGAGGGGTTGCAGCCATAACGCGTATCCGGGCAGAAACCCCGACGGCACGATTTATTGTCCTGACAACCTTCGACGGTGACGAAGATATCTTTCGTGCGTTACAGGCTGGGGCCAAAGCCTATCTGCTTAAGGGAATGACCATCGACGATTTGCTCAGCACCATCCGCCTCGTTCACGCCGGCAAAACCAGCATCTCGCCGGCAATCGCCGAAAAGCTCGCCGAGCGCATGGGCACGCAGGATCTTACTGCACGGGAACTCGCTGTCCTCGAGCGTATTGTTGCAGGCCGTGCGAACAAGGAAATCGCGTCCGATCTTGCGATCTCAGAGGCAACAGTCAAAACTCACGTTAATAACTTGCTAAGCAAGCTCGGTGTCAGTGACCGCACGAACGCAGCTACCGTCGCAATTCAACGCGGCCTCGTCCATTTCAAATAAGGCCACCTCTATGAAGCTGTCCCTTGTTCTTTTTCTCCTGATATTTCTCCCAACTTCGGTCCAGGCCCAGGCCAAATCTGGATGGCGTTCCGCCACAACGGAGGAACTTAATGCTGTGTTGCCATTGCGTGCCCCCGTGGAGAAAGAGCGCATTGAAACTGAGATGCGTACTGCATCAGGCATCGTCAATTCGCACGGAAAAGTCATTGCCGGCGTAGTCCTTATTACTGCGGGGTACTCCGCGGATGGAAAATACTCTCACTACCTCGTCGTCCAGGCACCGATCACGATAGCCGAAATCACTCTTGCCCCGGGTTCTTACGTCTTCGGCTGGCAACGGACCGACGAAGGTCTCGCCATCAAATTCTACGAGGCGACTAGTGGGGTGGAACGTGGCACAGCCACCGCACACCGGATGACACAGGGAAGCCGCGTAGAGTCGTTCCGCCTCTGGCCTCCTGGAGATCAATCCATCCTCCAGATCGGGCGATTTAGCCTTCCCTATCGGCTAACGGAATAAACCTCGATAATCCATGGCTTCGAATTGAACGGGATATTTCAGGATAAAGGTTTTAGAAGGCGCTCTCTTGACCGACGATCTTTCCGTGACATAAAACAGATCGTCAATAGCTTATGGAGTTGGCGATGAAACTCAATTTATCCCGTCGCAAATTTATCATCTCAGCCACTTCGGTGGCCCCGTCCGTTTTCGCCCACGCGCAACCGATGGGTGGCGGGCTGCTTTCCTTTTTTGCGAATGAACCACAGGCGACCAAACCTTTGAAGAGTGACTGGAAGAATGCTGGGGTCATCGATTTGTCCAATTCTCCCTACGCCAAGCTGAAAACTGTGCCGGTAAGGGCAGTCACTATCGAGGATGGCTTCTGGTCGCAGAGGCGCAAGACGAACCTATCAGCAAGCATTCCGAGTATGCATGACGAATTGCTCGAGCACGGGCGGATGGACAACTTTCTTCGACTCGAGGGCAAGTCTTCCGAGCCGCAAAAAGGGCCAGTCTATTCAGACTCAGACATATACAAATGGGCCGAGGCGGTTGGATTTCAGCTACAGGTCGCTGACAACCCCGAGCTAAGGAAGACGACAGATGCGATGATCCACGATGTCGTTGCGATCCAGGAGCCCAGCGGGTACCTGAATACCTACTACAACGGCGATAGAAAGTCGCTGCGCATGCAATACGACACCCAGACGACAGGGCACGAACTGTATTGCATCGGCCATATGCTGCAGGGTGCGATTGCATACTATCGGGCAATGGGAGATCCGACCCTGCTCGATGCCGGCATTCGATTCGTAGATAATTTTCTGATTCCGAACTACGGACCAGGTGCAAACCAGAAGGCCATCGTGTCTGGGCATCCAGAGATTGAGATGGCCTTGATAGAGCTCTCCCGGGCGACCGGCGATCGCAAGTATGTCGACCTCGCGGGGTACATCCTTCATGGGGATGAACGGGTTTCGTTAAAGCCGCAGCAGATTGTCTATATGTATTGCGGGATTCCGTTTACATCGCGCACCAAGCTCGAAGGACATGCGGTGCGAGCGATGTATGCATGTTGTGGCGCTACCGATTACTACCTGGAGACCGGCGACCAGGCCTATTGGAAGACTCTGAATGTACTTTGGAATGACCTTACCGCGCATCAGCTGTATGTGAATGGCGGCGTCGGCGCTCGGGCCGCCGGCGAGGCCTTTGGCGATCAGTACGAGCTCCCCAATGCGCAGGCGTATGGCGAGAGCTGCGCGGCGATTGGGAACATGATGTGGAATTGGCGCATGCTGGCGGCGTCGGGGGATGCGAAGTTCACCGATGTGATCGAGCGGGCTCTGTACAACGGCATCAATTCGGGGATGTCGCTCGACGGCAAAACGTATTGCTACCGGAATCCGCTGGCGTTTGACCCCGCAGGTGAGTCGAGGGACAGACATCTGGTCGATGGCAAGATCCGCAATGCGTGGTACGACACGACCTGCTGTCCGCCGAACCTGGAGAGGACGTTTGCATCGCTTTCAGGGTACTTCTACAGCACGAATGCGGATGGCGTTTACGTCCATCTGTATGACAACTCGGAGATGGACTGGCACCTGCATGACGGGACGAGGCTGAAGGTCCAGCAGAAGACGAACTATCCGTGGAGCGGTGATGTGAAGATTACCGTTAGCCCAACCACTCCGAAAGAGTTTGTCATGTATGTTCGAATTCCTGCCTGGTCGACAAAGAACAGTGTCACGCGGGCCGATTGTGTTCTGCATGGAACATTTGGATCAGTCGGATCATGGCGTTGGGATGAACCTTGCGGGCTATACGGTGCTGCTGGATGGGGCGACTACGGCGCATTTCGAAGCTGGTTTGTTGGGTGGAGTGATGGTGCTGACTCATCCGGCGACGATCAGCAAGTCTGCTACGGATATGGCGCTGTACTTCCCTGCTTCGACTCCGAAGCCCCCGGAGAGTCCGACTGCGGTGAAGCTGATTCCCTACTATGCCTGGGCGAATCGGGAGTCTGCTTCTATGCAGGTTTGGATTCCCTACAAGGACGTTTAGAGGCTTCAGCCGATTTTCATCTTTTTTTCTGGGCGTGGTGAAGTGCTACTGAAAATATGCCACAATTTTCAACTTTATTTTTGGTTGATCAGGATCTGCCATAGAACGTTCCGTCGAGCCGCCGATGTGGAGCCGGTTAGTTAATGCGACTTGTCTTCGGCTCCGGTCTCGCGGGTAGGAGAGTGGGTCTATCGTCGATCTTGCCACGTCTAACGTGCAGAAATATGATGGCGATCCACTCATGGAGACGAGCCTTCATTTCCCGGATATTGTTTTGCGGCTCTTATCGAGACGGACGGCGATTCTACGGTTACGGGAGATGCGTAGGATCGCAATCTTGTTATTGCTGGCCGGGAGCGCCCTATCGTGCGCGGCCGTGAAACCCGTCACGGCGGAGCAGTTGGAGCGGATATTAGCCGCTACTCACGAGGTCTCCGATGCCCAAATGGCGGCTCAACTCTCTGACCTCACTTTGATCGAGCGATTGAGTCCGGCAGCATTCTCGCGCTGCGAGGCAGGCTTACCCGGTCCTCATGCACGGCAGGCGTTCATGGCGCTGACCGATATGTCGGCGTTCCTCGAGCCTCCTGCCGCTCAGATCCCAACCCTTGCCAAGCCGGACCCCGAGGCCCAACGCAA
>WNGJ01000496.1_pt1 | contig 35752 bp, 28 predicted proteins | sample 5400611 | NCBI WGS metagenome assembly WNGJ01 (sample SAMN13153375, study PRJNA577476) | soil metagenome | isolation source: 40 cm soil or saprolite under Garry oak tree replicate 1 | place: USA:California | collected 2016-06-15
TAGCAGAATCGAAATTAACTGTTGAGCCTGCGCAGTCGGTTGCATTCCCCTGATCCACGAAAGGGAATACCCGTTCGACTCGTAAAATTTCTGCACGTGCTTGCCATAATCGCTAAAGTCAGGCCAGCGCAGTTCCGAGAGATTTCCGGACTGGATGATGCCTCGCAAGGAGGCTTGGCCATCAGCGCTAAGTTGCTGAGGTAGTGCGATCGGGCTTGCCGAGCTTTCTGCTTGTCGGCGTGCGCATCCTGCTGCACCAATGGCGAGAGTCCACAATAGGAAGATAGCGACAAGCGCAAGCACTAACGCCAGACCCGTCGAAATCCACGATCGCTTCACAGGATTCTTCTCCGCTCCTGACCGGAAACTTGATCTCATGTCCGGGAGTCGAACTTGCCTGAGTTTTGAAGGAGGCACCCGGCGGGATTCTTGGCTACAAGCCAATTCGGCAGTCATCTGGTTGCCGCTGCCGATTGACTGAAAGACTTAACGGCCGCGGCCTCATTGTCCATGATTTCAAAAACGGTATAGAGCCTTGTTATCTGCATCAAATTTTGAATGTTGTTCGAGAGGTTGAGCAGCTTCAGTTCTCCCCCATGATTCCGCACACTTGTGAAAGCGCTGACCAGGTGGCCCAAGCCTGAGCTGTCGATGTAATTGACGTCGCCAAGATTGAATAGAATCTGCTTCTGTCCCTTGCTTAGCAGGTCACGAACCAAGTCGCGCAGCGCAGCGCTCTCTTCGCCGAGCTCAATCCTGCCGCTGATGTCCACAATGGTCACGCCACCTAGTTTTCGAATGTTAGTTGTCATGTTCATGTGCATCCTCCCGAGACAGCTTTGTGCTAGAAGTCTTCACCCTGGCAGCAACGCGTAATGTTCCTTTAACAGGGCAACACAGTTTGGCTGACTTGCCCATGCTGCGTCTCGCGGCCACAGGCCGGAACTGTTAAAAGTGACACTGTCTCTTGCTCGGCCAAAGCCCCAAAAGTTGGGTCCAACTACAGACAAACTGGGTCCAAAACCGTGTACTGCGACGTAGAACAAAGCTAGACGGGCCAATAAGATAGCGTTTTTTCCGCTGCCTTGGGCGCACGCGGTCCCGAGTTCAAATCTCGGCGCCCCGACCAAAACATCTCGCGTGTTTTCTTTAGGTTAATGAAGGCTCCCTTCACTTAAAACTCCTCTGTGGAATTCTGGCAGACAGGAGTTCTCAATTCGCAAGTTGTTTAGTTTCCAAGAGTTCGCCACATGACGAATTTGCGAAAACACGGGGAGGCAGGAGTGCTATTCAGAAACTATTGAACGAACGCAAGTTAATCGCCCGCGATCTGGCAAGTATGGCGAAAATTCGGGGGACCCTGTGCATTTCTCGTCTCAACAATCTTTGAAAATGGAAATCGGTGATCACGCACTGGACCCAGCCCGTGCTTCGTAGCGTCACTCAATTGCGTTTTTTAATCTTCAGTGAAGAGCAGGCAGGTGAATAATCTTGCCCCTGAGATTTAGGCCTTCGTCTTGCATGACCTTCTTTTCTTCCCGGGCCGCGGTATCGGCGGACCCCTCACAGAATCGAGTCGTCCTGTTGGTGTTAGTCCAAGGCCTACCGACGGTTAGCAGGAACCAGCACCAGCAAAGAAATGGCCGGCAGATGGGGCGCGTTGCTCATCCAATTTCTTGACGTCAGCCGGAGAGTTCGCCATCTGTACAATCACTTCTTTGCGACCATGTGCGCCCTTGCTTACGACGTCCGTTACTTCCACCTCGTTCAAATAGCGGAGTCGTGCGGATTCTTCGGTCCGCTGCGTTACCTGCACAAGGCCAATCAAAGTGGCACGCTCGGAGCTGGACATCCTCTCGTTGAGCATTACTCCGCTTCTTTCCACAGCCACAAACGGTGGAGTTCTGTCCGTCCCATACAAGCGCTCCGTGAATTTCGAAAGAACAACCGCAGGTGGGAATAAAGGCATAGCCGAGCCCAGAAAAATGGCCTGGCATGGATAGAGAACGCCGCCTTTTAGAATCTCTCGAGACACCGTATCTGTGCCTAGCGCATGCAACGAATCGACATCGGGAAGTCGCCATCTCGAGAAACGCGCAATCATCGCCAGCACAGTGGTGTCGGGCTTTGGGAATCGCCGGGGAGTAATCGCAAGCCGCTGTTCAACCTCGCGCAGGAGTTTTTCGGCCGCTTGGCAATCCTGCCCACAAACGACCAGTCCGTGATTTCCAAGCATGAGAACGTCGGTTTCCGGCGCGCTCGCCACAGCCTTTTCGATTTCTCGGGCTAGCGGAATCCCGGATGTCGCGTAGGGAATCCATTGCCAGTGTAGGCCCGTCAGGTGCGCTCTTAGTTGGTCGGGACCATCGAGACGTATGGCCCAGGCAAGAGCGTTGATCGAGTGAACGTGAATGACAACACGATGCCGCAGGATAGCGTGCATGGGGGTCTCGATGGATGGACGCAGTCCGTGCTTCTGAGCAAAGCGTGGCACAATTTCCGTGTTCTTCTGAATAGACTCTTTGACTTCTGCCAACTCCAGCGGCAGGAACATCCCTTCTTGCGTTGCATGGGCTAGCCATTTGCCGGATGCCTTAATCCACAAAATTCCATCGAGCTTTATGGACGTATTCCCATTGCTAGCTTGCACCAGTAGCGGATCGCTTCCGACTCGCGCAGATAGATCGCGAAGGGATAAGACCTCTCTTTCATCGCGTATGGACAAGAGTTTTGGTTGGACTGATTTTCTCACAAACTAATACCTCCTTTGTTCCTGGTTGCCGCACCTTCTTCTTTTGCTTGCAATATCCGAAGTGCGTCTTTGGCCTTCTGCTTTGCTCTAGCCTTCGCCCTGCTCTGGCCAATCTTGACGGAGGCTCTGAAAATTGTCCCGACGGAGAGAATTCCTCCCAATTTGTGCGAAGCCACGGAGGCCAAACCCATGGATGCGATGCATCCGCAGGATGCGCAATCAGGATTCCCGCCAAATTGGCATGGAGTGATCTTTGTCTGCAGGTCTGCCGACAAGGTCTGGGTGGTGAGCGCAAAAACACAATCTTGGGGGCTGTGTGGGGGCGAGGCGAATTGTCGAATCACCGCCGCTGGCATGTCCAGTTTCGGATATTGTTTTCGCAATTCCATCATGTCCGCGATGGCCCGCGCCCGCTCCTCTGGACTCAAGATTTCCGGCATTCGATCTCCAACCTGCGGAGTGAACAGGCTGAACCATACCTTCTTGATCTCCGGGCGTGGCGTCCAGAATCCCAGGAATTCGGCCAAGTATCCGGGTCGCTTCATCATTTGACCTGTCACCGTACAATGGACCGTGATCCTCTGGCCCAAGATGTTTTTTAGAATACGGTCGTAGGTTGCCGGCGCTCGTCGGAGATCGTGTTCCGGTTGCAAGCCATCAATGGATACCACTACGTGCAGATGCGGCAGACTCGCCCAGGTCGGACCCATCGTTCGGAAGGCGCTGGTAACAATCTGCACGTGGATTCCGCGCGCCAAGAGCAGGGGAATCAGCAACTCCAGCTCGCGATACCGAACCAGCGGGTCGCCTCCGACAATAGATAGGTGCAAAGGCTTCAGCCGGTCAACGACTTCAAGAACTCCGTCAACCAAGGCTTGACCTCTTCGATCGTTCAGGTCGCGCAGAGTCTGTCCCCCGCCTAGATGCGCGTCGTCATACGCATAGCAGCCCGGACATTTCAAAGGGCACTCACGCGTAATTTCAATCGAAAGGGAGGGTTGTTGGCCCTTTAGGATCTTGCCCCATGCTTGAATGACTTCAGAGGTGTGCACCGGTGATGGTCCTTTTCCGACAGCAAGCAAAACGTGCGGTCTGTCAGTACGTTGCCTGTTGCAAGACTCGCTGGTGGAACGACGGGGCGGCGATTTGCTTCAAAGCAATATCGGTCGCTTAAGTATTTTATAAGCTGGAGAATATCCTTAGGAAAACCAGGGGGGAGATGTGTCAGTCGCTTGACGTACAAATGTCAGTCTATGGGAAGGGCTGCTACTTTCGGAGACCTGCCCAAACGAAAAGAAGCTGGCCCGAAAGTGAGGAGCGCCGGCCAGACAATCCGATGCATGGCTCTTCGCTGTAACAGGTACATGGTGATGAAGCGGGGAAATCTGGTTGTTCGGATTGCTCTGCGGTTTGACTGCAGGTGGATCGGGCAGCCCGTCGAGAAACGACCCAACAACCAGCAGGCACAGCAAACACGCCGCGATTTGGGCTTTCATAGTCTCGTAGGCCTGGGCGTTTATCCCTCGTGGAAGAGCGTTGCTTTCGGTCATTGGCCCAGGCGGCACAGGCACCCTCTGTTCCTACGATGCAAGAAGCTCAATGGGAGATAGCTTGCGGCCAGAAGTAATATATGTACAGCGAAATGGCAATCAGCGCAGAAGACGAGCCGCGGTGCCACTACCAAATCCTTGGCTAACGCCTTTGTTTTCAGAAACGGGTTGAAAAGGAAGGACTTCCAAGAGGTAGTACGTATGGCTTCGGGCGCAGAAGGTTCCCGGTTCAAATCCGGCGCCCCGACCACTAACTCACTGAACTGGCTGACTTTCTCTCTTACGCGGCTCGTCCACGGTGGTATCCGTCTGCTCTGTAAGAACACGAAATATTCTCCCACCCACAATAATTGTTGTAACGATTATCGTTGTAACGTATCTAAGTAAGGGACAATGGAAGGCCTGAATCGTTTACTGTCCGGCGTACATCGAATGTGTGTCGCAGAAAGGGGAAAGTTATGTCACTACGACCCGTCAAGCAGATTATTCAAACGCAAGCCACCATCGAGGGGGCTGGCGTCAAGCTGCAGCGCGCTTTTGGGTTCGGCAAGACGAAGGATTTCGATCCCTTTCTCCTGCTGGACGATTTTCGCAACGACAATCCGAAAGACTATCTCGCCGGATTTCCGTGGCATCCGCACCGGGGAATTGAAACCATCACCTATGTCCTCGCCGGTTCCGTCGAGCACGGCGACAGCCTGGGCAACAAGGGCAAGATGACCGCCGGTGACGTGCAGTGGATGACGGCCGGCAGCGGCATCCTGCATCAGGAGATGCCCAAGGGTGATACCCAGGGGCGTATGCATGGTTTCCAGCTCTGGGCCAACCTCCCTTCCGCGCTGAAGATGACCGACCCGCGGTATCAGGACATTCCGTCGAGCGCGATCCCCGAGGTCGCCGACGACGACGGCACCCGCGTGCGCGTCATCTGTGGCGAGTTCTGGGGCAAAAAGGGGCCGGTCGAGGGCGTGGCTGCTGACCCAAATTACTTGGACATTTCAGTTCCGCCCGGTCAGCGCAAGCGGCTCAAGGTCGAAACCACGCGCAACGCCTTTGCTTATGTGTTCGCGGGTTCCGGCACATTCCGCGATTCCTCGGAACCTCGGGCAGTTCTGACTGAGCAGGTCGCGATGCCCGATGCGCCGCCGGTATACGACGTCAGAAACCATTCGCTGGTGCTCTTCGATCGCGGCGACGAAATCACCGTCCAGGCAGGCGACGAAGGTATCCGTTTCCTGCTCGTCTCCGGCAAGCCCATCGAGGAGCCAGTGGCCTGGTACGGTCCCATCGTTATGAACACCCAAGCGCAGCTCCGCCAGGCTATGGCCGAGCTGAATGACGGCACGTTCATCAAGCACGGCTGAGGGGTCTCCGGTTCAATCCGGAGGCCTCCAGCTAGTCCCTTCCTTGCCCATCAAAAGAAAAGCTGCTTTGCATCTGTTTTGTTTATGCTAGAATCGCGCCGTTGAGCCACTACCAAAGAGGGACGATCCAGGGCCACAGCCCGGGAGAAGAAACGACTAGACCATAGATTTCGTTATCACCAAGGCCGTGACAAGATGGCCAGTCCTCGCGCCATCCGTTGGAAGCGTCTCTCACCGGAAAGGGGGCTCTCAACAATGCACCGGTTCCCTGTTCCCTCGAAGGAAATCACCCAGGTTGGCTACCAGGAGATTCGGAGACGCTCGAGATCCAGTTCGTGAAAGGCGGGGTCTATCAGTTTTTCAACGTGCCTTCCAATGTTTTCGATGAATTCATGAGCGCCCCCTCCAAAGAGGGATACTATCACTCGAAAATTGGCGAGCGCTTCCCCTGCTCTCGCGTCGCGTGACGGCCATTTGGTTCTGCTAGGCGTCTTGTAGGGAAGGACCGCGGAGGCTTTCCTGGGCGTCTAGGGGCTGGCTCAACTAACTTCCCGCCGTAGGAATCGGTCCTGCGCCATGGAGCGTACTTCGTTCGCTGTTCGCCAAGCCGGGCGCTCGACGCTCTCCTTTAGACCTGCCAAATTCAGCAGTTCTCCTGATCGCGCTTTTTTCCGTAGTAAAGTGCCAGCCCAACGCCGAGGCTCATAAAGCCCGCTGGTGGGACGAGCAGCACGAGGACGCCCTTGCTGATGGCTCTCTGGCCGTCCTTGGAGGCCGCCGCGGCCGTGCTGAAACACATCGCGCAGCCCTGGCTGAAGGCAGGCGCTGCCCACATGGAAAGTAACAAGCCGAGTATTGCGGCGCGAAGTTTCATTTCACTCCCAGCTCGATGATACGCCTGGCATCCGGGAAAAAGAAGATGGTCATCAAGATAAGGCAGGCGACCACCGAGCACATCGTCAGCCACTTCATACGCGAAACTTCGTATCTCAAATGCATGAAAAATCCAATGATCAGCGCAGCCTTGATCAGCGACAATCCCATCAGGATGGTCAGCATCCTGATCGGCTCCATATTCTGATAGGTCAGATACACCTCAATGGCGGTCATCACCAGCAGCGCGCCCCAGACCCAGAAGAACTGTGCTTTCTTGTGATGGCGGTGTTCTTCCGCAACCCGCTCTGCGATGGCTATTTGATCTGGTTCCATGTCTCTCGCGCTCCTAGAGAATCTTTGCCGACATCAGATAGACCAAAGGAAAAATGAACATCCACACTAGATCAACGAAGTGCCAGTACAGGCCGGCGACTTCCACGTCAGACGAGTCGTATACTTTGGGCTTCAGCCACAGAATAATTCCGCAGACAATCGCCGCGATTAAGAGTACGTGCGCACCATAGTGGAACGGGCTATAAGCTGGGGTTGCCAGCCAAGCCACCAGCCATAGGACCAACAGAATTGGAATGAACTTGCGGCGCAGCGCGACCACGCCGAGATAAATCACGCCCAGCGTCACGTGCAGCATGTGCATTCCTGTCAATCCAAAGAAAGTAGCGGCAAACTGCGGCACATTCTGAGAAACGCTGGCAAACTCGCTGGCGGCTTCATGGCCCGGAACTTTGGGGAACATCGGCAGCGTCAAGCCTTCCGCGATCAAATTGCTCCACTCCCGGCCGTGAAGGACGATGAATCCCGCACCGCATGCCATGGTGGCGAGCAACCAAAGTGTCTGCGCCTTGGCATTGCGGTCCACCGAGGCGCGCACGGCCAAAACCATTGTCAGCGAACTGGTGAGCAAGAACGCAGTCATGATGGTGGCGTTCACAATGCTCTCGGAGTGGAATGGCGTCGGCCAATTCGGTATGGAAATGCGCCCGTAGCTGTAAGCGTAGAGCAGCGCCCCAAACGTCAGCGAATCGGAGAGCAGGAACAGCCACATCCCGATTTTCTTGGAGTACGTGCCGAACAGCGACGGCTCGTAAACCGACGGGATGTCGTGCAGCGCGGAATCAGACATGCGTTCGACCTCCGGATCAACTTGCGCCTAGCGGACGAACTTCATCAAGCCAAAAATGTAAATCCACAGCAGCGCCATGAAATGCCAGTACCACGCCGTCACGTCGACGACGATGCTGCGCGTCTTCAGTGAACGGTGCAGCAGCGCAGCGACGCTCGCAATGAGCAGCGCGACAACTCCGCCCAGCAAATGTGCCGCATGCGCGCCGGTCAGCAAATAGATGAAAGAGCTGCTCGGTGTCGTGGAAACGTAGAATCCGTTTGCGGCCAACTGCTTCCAAGCCGTCCACTGCCCGAAAAGAAAGGCGAGACCGAGGAAAAGAGTCATCGCAAGCCAGGGCATTCTTATTTGATCGTCAGCGGAAGGTCCACTGGCCGTTGATGCCGTTGCCACGACCGCTCGCGCCCTGACTTGCCGGCGCGCTAATTCCATGCTCACGCTGCTGGCCAGCAGCACAAACGTATTGAGCAGCAACAATCTCGGTAGCGCCACTGGAATCCAGTCGCGAATGAGATTATTTGTGCGCGGATCCAGTGTCGGCAAGCCCTGCCGAACCACGTAAGCGCTAGTAAACGAAACAAACAGCATCAGCACAGGAATCAGCGCAACGAGCAACCCAAGCCGCGCACGGCGCAACCGCATCCCATAGTCCGGCGGACTGGCATTAATGCTAATCGCAGTTGTTGTGATCGTGGCCATGTCTAATCAGTGTTTCGGCTTGATTTCCGGATCGGTCTGCATCACGAAATCGCGAGGCGCGTCCGGCACGCTGTACTCGTAAGGACCGTTGTTGACGACCGGCGTACGCCCGCCGAAATTGTCGTGCGGTGGCGGCGTCGCCGTAATCCACTCAAGAGTGGTCGCTTCCCAGGGATTGTCGCTGGCCTTCGCTCCCTTGAACATGCTCCAGAAAAGATTCACGACGAAGATAAACTGGCTGGCGATGGTAATGAACGCGGCAATGGTTATGAATCTCTGCAGCGGGAGCAACTTAAGGATGTACGCCACTTCCGTGGACTGCGAGTAGCGCCGCAACCCCGCGCTCATGCCGTAGTAGTGCATGGGCATGAAAATGGCATATGCGCCCACAAACGTGAGCCAGAAATGCAGCTTCGCCAGCGGCTCGTTCATCATCCGCCCAAACATCTTCGGGAACCAATAATACGTCGCCGCAAATATTCCAAAGATCGACGCCACACCCATAATCAAATGAAAGTGTGCGATCACGAAATAAGTCTCGTGCAAGTAGATGTCCAGCACAGGCTGCGCGAGAAACGGGCCGCTGATTCCTCCGGTTACAAAGAGAGAGACAAATCCGATAGCAAAAAGCATGGGCGACGTGAATCGAATCCGCCCGCGCATGAGCGTGCCAAGCCAGTTGAACGTTTTAATGGCCGACGGGACGCCGATGCCCATGGTCATGATGGAGAAAGCAAAAGCGGTGTAGGGACTCATGCCGCTCATGAACATATGGTGTCCCCAAACCATGAAGCCGAGAAAGCCGATGGCCATGATGGCGTATACCATCGCCTTGTATCCGAAAATGGGCTTGCGCGAGAAAACCGAGAGCAACTGCGAACACATCCCCATCGCCGGCAAGATCGCGATGTAAACCTCTGGGTGGCCAAAGAACCAGAACAAGTGCTGCCAAAGCAGCGGCGAACCGCCCTTATGACCCGTAAGCTGGCCGTTGATCGTCCCGAGCGGAACAAAAAAGCTTGTGCCCAGATTGCGATCCATCAGCAGCAAAATGCCCGCCGAGAGCAGCACGCCGAACGCCAGCAATCCCAGGATCGCCGTGACGAACCACGCCCATACCGTGAGCGGCATGCGCATCATAGTCATGCCCTTGGCGCGCATGTCGAGCGTGGTGGTAATAAAGTTCAGCGCTCCCATCAGCGCGCCGATGCAGAAAATCGCGATGCTGGTGATCCAAAGATCTGCTCCCAGGCCTTCACCGGGTCCAGCGGATTGCAAAGCACTGAGCGGCGTGTAGCCAGTCCAGCCATGCAGCGGTGCTCCTCCGGTGACGAAGAAAGCCGCAACCAGCACGATGAAGCCCAGGAAAGTTGTCCAGAACGAAAGCATGTTCAAAACCGGAAACGCCATGTCCGGCGCGCCAATTTGAATCGGCAAGAAGTAATTGCCAAAGCCGCCCTGCGGCGCCGTGGTCAGCACGAAGAAAACCATGATCGTGCCGTGCATGGTGACCAGCGTGAGGTACGTCTCCGGCTTGATCTCCCCGAGAAACGGCAGCGTCGCCGCCGGCCAGATCAAGTGAATGCGCATCAGCAGCGAAAGGAACATGCCGACGAATACCGCCAGGAGCGCGAGGAAGTAATACTGGAGCCCGATGACTTTGTGGTCCAGGCTGAAGACCCATTTTCGAATAAAGCCCTGAGGTGCCGCGTGCGCGTGAGATGCGTGGGCAGCTGATTCGTGAGTGGCCATGTTATTGCTTCTCCGCCTCCCTCGCCGCCATCCATTTGTCAAACTCTTCCTGACTGACCACCTTCAGCATGCCATGCATTTTGTAGTGGCCGAGGCCGCAGAGCTCGGCGCAAGCGATCTCGTAGTCTCCGGTCTGAATCGGTGTGAAGTGCATGTGAATCGCCAGCCCGGGCACAGCGTCCTGCTTGAAGCGCATGCTCGGAACAAAAAAGCTGTGAATCACATCGTGTGCGCGCAAGATGACTTCGATCTCGCGATTCACCGGCACCACCATGACTCCGCTCACCACATCGTCCTTCGACGCCGGATCATGCGTATCCAACCCTAAAGCCGCTTCTCCACCGGCGGATGCATCTTCTAGTTCGGGTTTGGTCAATCCAAATTTGCCGTCCGGTCCTGGATACCGGAAGTACCACGCAAACTGCATTCCCGTCACTTCCACATGCACGGCATTGGCCTCTGCCGCGCGGAATCGTTCCGCTGCCCAGATCGAACTGCTCGCCAAATTCAATCCGACAAAAAGGATCGTGGTTAGCACCGTCCACACAACTTCCAGCGTCGTGTTGCCGTGTGAGTACGACGCTTTTCCGGAAGAACCGCCTTCGCGATATTTCCAGACCAGATAACCAAGGGCTAACTGCGCGGCGACAAATACGAATCCCATGAGAAAGAATGTGACCGTGAAGTGATGATCGATCCCGGCGGCCGCAGCAGAGGCCCCTGCTGGTAACCACCAGGTCTTCGCCACAAAAAAATATGTGCTGAAGAGGGTGATCAGCCAGATTACGACGAGCAGAACGAGGCCCATTGCGCGAGACCTCCGAAGTGGTTTCCAGAGCCTTCCCCGCGAAGCCTGCCCAAAATTCCAAAAAAGAAACGCGGAGAATTCAAACCGGGGCGAATATATCACAGCTTTTTCTCAGCGCAAGCGGCTTCTTGCATCTATATACTTTTTGCTGATGATCCTTACTTTTCGGAAAACGCTCTAAATCATTTCCGGCCAGCGCCGCAAAGACGCATTGACGAATTTTTTTGTTTTGAGTAATATCCGTTTCGTTTCTGGGGGGTCCAGCGAAATGTTGAGGACCTCGCGATGTTTTCGGATCAAACTTTCCCAATTCGTCGGGCCTCGGACGCTTTCAGCGATTGCGCCCTCTTCCTATAGTTTTTCCAGTCCATCCGAAAAAAAATTTGCGTGCGGTGGACAGTCGTCTCCATCCGCAACCTGCAAATCGAAAGCTTTTCTCGAGCGTTTCGTAGTTTGCGGCAGGCCTATAACCTGAAGGGGGAGCGGGCGGCGCCTTCAGGGCCGCCAAATTATTTTCGAGGACCACGAATCCAGGAGGTAACGCATGGCGGGCCCGGAAACTGATTCGGCCAAACCAAAACCGGAAGCGGCGAAGACATCCGCGGCCGGTGGCGGAGATGCTACCAAGTATGTTGGTACGCCCGCCGTCGGTACATCCAAAGCAGCGGCAGCCGGCGGTTTGGCGACCGTCGGTCCGGAGCCGAGCGAAATCAATCGGAAGCGACGCCGGCTGGTGTGGGTTACCGTCACCGGATTCCTTGGTGCGTGGTTCATCGCCTTCCTTCGTTTTTTTCTTCCCCGTACGCTCTTCGAGCCTCCCACCGTTTTCAAGATTGGTTACGCCTCAGACTACGCCCTCGGCGTGGATACCAAGTGGCAGCAGAAATATCGCATATGGGTGGACCGCACTCCGGATCGTGTCTTTGTAATCTACGCGCGCTGCACGCATCTCGGCTGCACGCCCGATTGGAAGGCCAGCGAAAACAAGTTCAAGTGCCCCTGCCACGGTAGCGGCTACGACAGCGAAGGGGTCAACTTTGAAGGACCCGCGCCGCGCCCCATGGATCGCGCGCATGTGGAATTAGCTCCCGATGGCCAGATCATCGTGGACACTTCCCGGCTCTATCAGTGGCCCAAGGGACAACCAAGCCGCTTCAGTGATCCGGGATCGTACTTGCCGGTGTAACTGGAGCGCACTAGAAGCGTTCCGCGGGTGGGAGAGAAACAGGAACAGTTCGAGCCGCCACAGAACGGGAGAGCAGACGATGCCCGAAGAGAAAACGCCGAACGGAAAGAATGGCAAATCCGCTGGCCTGGTCGAGCGACTGAAAGCTGGCGTTAAGGAAGACCTCGAATCCCTCAAGACAGACCTGCCTGCAAAAGCAAAGGAACAAGTCGAACTTCTTAAAAAGCCCACCAAGACCCAGGTTTACACCTCGATTTTTCGCCATAAGCACGACGACACGCCGCGCAATCGCGCCCTCGGCGTGCTCTCCAACGTCTTTCTCCACCTGCATCCGGCCAAGATTAATCGTGACGCCGTTCGCTACAGCTACACCTGGGGCATGGGCGGCATCACCTTTTATTTGTTCATCGTCCTCACCCTCACCGGCGTGATGCTGATGTTTTACTACCACCCCAGCAAAGTGCAGGCCTTCCGCGACGTGCTCTACCTTGAGCACGACGTGCCCTTCGGCAAATTGTTGCGCAACATGCACCGCTGGGCCGCGCACTTGATGGTCATTGCCGTTGAGCTCCACATGTTCCGCGTGTTTCTCACCGGCTCGTACAAGAAGCCGCGTGAGTTCAATTGGAACGTCGGCGTCATCCTGCTTGTGCTCACGTTGCTGCTGTCCTTCACCGGCTATCTGCTTCCCGACGATCAACTCGGCTTCTGGGCCGTCACGGTCGGCACCAATATGGCGCGCGCCACTCCACTCCTCGGACACGAAGGTCCCTTTGGCCAACAGTTAGGCATGACGCCCTACAATGACGTTCGCTTCGGCCTCCTCGGCGGCTCCATCGTGGATGCCAACGCGCTCCTCCGCTCCTACATCTGGCACTGCATCGGCATTCCCATCATCGCTTCCATTTTCATGGTTCTGCACTTCTGGCGCGTTCGTAAGGATGGCGGCATCTCCGGCCCTGCGGCCGTGGTGCTCGACTCCGAAGTGAAGGAGGCGAAGAAATAGCCATGGATTGGAAACAACTGTGGGAAATCCTCTCCGCCCCGGACAACGTTCCGATCATCGCCATGATTCCGCTGCTCGCGTTTTACATCTACCTCGCCTGGAAGCAGGCACATGCCAATGACGTCCTGATCGAGCAACTCGCCGGGGATGCAGCGCTGGCCAAAACGCATCATCGCAAGGCTTGGCCCTTCAAGCCCGGCTGGGCCAAGGAAGTGCACGTCTGGCCATTTCTGTTGCGCATCGAATTCCTCGCCGCCATCATTGTCACCATCATTCTGATGGTCTGGTCCATCACTCTGAACGCCCCGCTTGAAGAACCGGCCAACCCCAACCTCACCATGAACCCGGCAAAAGCGCCGTGGTACTTCCTCGGCCTTCAGGAAATGCTCGTCTACTTCGACCCGTGGATCGCCGGAGTAGTCATGCCCACGCTCATCATCTTCGGCCTGATGGTGATTCCCTATATCGACACCAATCCTTTAGGCGCGGGCTACTACACCTGGAGGCAGCGCAAATTTGCCATTGGAACGTTTCTTTTCGGCTTCATCATCTTGTGGGTCTCCATGATTTTCATCGGCACTTTTATTCGTGGTCCAGGGTGGCAATGGTTCTGGCCTGGCCAGACCTGGGACCACAATCGCCTCATTTATGAAGTGAATCGCGACTTGCCGGATCTCTTCGGAATCACTTCGAATTGGGGCAAAGGGATCTTCGGAGCTGCGGTGGTCGGCGGTTTCTTCGCCATCGGCGGCATGCTGGTGCACGCTTTTTTCCGACGCCACAACGCCAAGGATTACAAGCGCATGAGCCTGTTGCAGTACTCGATCATGATTACGTTTTTTCTGACCATGATCGGATTGCCCATCAAGATGCTGTTGCGGTTGCTCTTCCACATTAAGTACGTGTGGATTACACCTTGGTTTAACGTTTAGGAGGAACTGGTGCCCGAAAAGCCCATTCCCGAAAACGACCCGGTAGTCAGCAAGTCGCTCGCCCCGCATTACGTCATCTCCATGGTCATTCTCATGGCCACGCTCTTCTGGGCGTTGTGGGACGAAGATTTTGGGCAGCGGCCGTGGAAAGCTTTTCAGCATGAATGGAAAGACCGCTACTCGACATTCCTGAAGACTGCCCGCTCGCAATCCGGCGACGCGCAAAAAGAAGTCGAGGCCAGCGCCGACTATCAGAAACTCAGACAGGATTACGACGCCGCCAGCCAGAACGCCGCCCCGCGCATTAAAGAAATCAATGAAAGGCTGCGCGATCTGAGCCAGCAAATTCTGGCTGTGCAAAATGGTTTTACCGATCGCCGCGCCTATGTCAGCGCTTCAACGTATGACATCGAAACCGAGACCAGCGCGTCCGCAAAGCAGCGCAAGCGAAGGAGCCTCGAGGAATACAAGAAGGAAAGCACCACCGCGGAAATGCCGGACGGCAAGAAAAAGACCTTCAAGGATTACGACGAACTCGAGAAAACTTACAACGACCTGAAAAACGAGCGCACCCAGCTGAGCGCTGAACTTGGAGAGATCATCAAGCCGGTCAATGAAAAGAAAGAATTGATGGATGCCTACCTCACCGATCATATGGTGAACCTCACCCCCTCGCAACTCACCGGCTTGCAGAATAAGACGGAAGCCTGGACACCCAAGATTGTTCAGATCAATGTTAGCGAACACAACGCCGATATCGTGAGGGAGGACAGTTCCAATATTGTCGACCGCTGCGAATCCTGCCACATGGGCATTCGCGAGCCGGTGAAGCTCACCGCGGTTTCCATGTCCTTGAAAGGCAAGAAGCCCGACGAATACGCGCGCGCATTCACCAGCCACCCGGAACCCGATCTCTTGAAGACTCACGATCCTGACAAGTTCGGCTGTACGCCTTGCCACCAGGGCAATGGGCGTGCCACCACCAGCGTGGAAAAAGCCCACGGCCACTACGAACACTGGCTCTGGCCTGTCTTCTCCCCGGGAAACTACGAATCTGGCTGTCAGATTTGCCACTCCGCCGACATGGTCGTCGTTACCAATGACGTCGGCTGGGTGGTCAGCGAAGGCAAGGATCTTTTTCGTCAGCGCGGTTGCGTGGGCTGCCACCGTTTCGAAGGCTATGACAAGGAACCCGAGGACCTACTTTCCGTCGCCCAGCAAATCAAGCAACTCGATCAAGAGAAGAAAGACAACTTCAAGCAAGCCGGCGACTTGATGAAACAAGCCGACAAAGCCGAGAGCAACGAGGAAGCCAACCGCCTCAACGATCGCGCCGTCGCTCTCAAAGTCACCAACAGCAAGCTCGACCTGCGCATTGTCCAACTCGATCGCTCCACCAAGAGTCTCCTCGAGGACATGAAAAAGGTCGGCCCCAATCTCAAGGACATTCGCCTCAAGCTCAACAAAAATTGGATTCCGGTGTGGCTCAGGAAGCCCAGCGACTTTCGCGCCACCACGAAAATGCCAAATTTCCGTCTCACCGACGACCAAATCAAAGCTATCTCCGCCTTCATCTGGCAGTCCGCGTTCACGGATTCTTTGCCCAAGCACAAACTCGGCAACGCTGCTCACGGAAAAGAATTGTTCGAATCGCGCGGCTGCCTCGCCTGCCACTCCATCGGCGAAGGCGATCAGTTGCAGGGTGGAACTTTCGCCGCCAATCTCACTCGCGTCGGCGAGAAGGCCAATTACGATTATCTCGTTCGTTGGGTCCACAACGCTCGCGAGCGCACTCGTCCTTATTGCCCCCTTGAAAAGAAAGACATCGGTCCCGAGGACTACAAAAAGAAGGGCTTGCCCTTCACTTTCGACCTCGAGCACAGCCGCTGCCCCAACGACGGCCACGAACTCCAGGTCCAGAACATGACCGTGATGCCTAGCCTCCGGCTCTCTCCACAAGACGCCGAAGACGTTGCCAGCTATCTAGTCACCCTGAAAAAGCAGGAGCCTTCCTCCTACACCGATGCTTCATTCATGGACGATCCCAATTTGAAAGACGAAGGCAAAAAATGGGTTCGCCATTTCGGCTGCGCCGGTTGCCATGAAATCTCCGGCCTCGAAGAAGAAGGCCGCATCGGCACGGAGCTGACCATCGAAGGCAGCAAACCAATCGAGCGATTGGATTTCGCATTGTTCACGGAAATTGCCCAGCGCGGCGGCACCGAGCCAATCACGGATCCAGACGATCTCGCGCGCCTGCCGGAAGGTCCTGCAAAGCAGCCCTGGTATGACCAAAAGGGCTTCTTCGAACACAAACTCGCCGAGCCCAACATCTGGGATAAGGGCAAGGATAAGCCCGAAACAGAAAAGTTGCGAATGCCGAATCTGCACCTCACCAAGGAACAGATTCGCGCGCTCACCACTTTCCTCTTGGGCAGCCAGGAAAATCCGCTTCCTCCCAACTATCAGTACCGCCCCTTGGATTATCGCCGCGACATCCAGGAAGGCTGGTGGGTCATCAAGAAATACAACTGCATGGGCTGCCATCAGCTCATTCCCGGCCAGAAGACTTCGCTGATGGGAATGGCCCGTTACAAGGACGCACAGGAGCAACTTCCTCCCAAGCTCCTCACCGAAGGCGCGCGTGTCGATCCCGAATGGTTGCAGCGCTTCCTGAAGAATCCGTCTCTGAGCACCACGGACACCAATCGCAACGGCGTGCGCTCGTACCTGCAAGTCCGCATGCCCACGTTCTCTTTCTCTGAAAACGAGCTCGGTAAATTGGTTCGCTTCTTCCAAGCTCTGGCGCGCCAGCCCTTCCCCTACATTCCGGAAGAAGTTCCCGTGCTGACCGCCAAGGAAACCGAAATGGCGCGCAGCCTTTTCAGCAGCACCGCCGCTCCCTGCTTGAAGTGTCACGCCACGGGCGACCCGACTCACGATCGCTTCGCCACTGCTCCCAATTTCCTCCAGGCTCGCGGCCGCTTGAAGCCCGATTGGATGGAACGTTGGATGCTCGACCCGCAAGCCATCGCCCCGGGCACTTCCATGCCTTCCGGCCTCTTCAAGCGCGATAATGGCCACTGGGTTTTCTCCGGCCCGACGCCCGCGTCATTCAAGGGCTATGATAAGGACCATACAAAACTCCTGGTCGACTACATTCTCCAGCTCACGCCGGAAGAGCAGCGTCACGTGGGCGCTGCCGTGGGTCGTTCGAGTGCCGCATCTGGCAGTTCGTCCGGCGCGAAATCTACCGGCAATGGTGGCCGCGGCGCGCCCGAATAAATTTTTGATTGCTTCATGCGTTAAACTTTAGGAGAGGTACGACGAAATCATGAAAACGAAAACATCCATGGCAGTTTGGAGCCTTGCCGCCTTGCTGGGATTTGTTCTCCTCGCAGGTTGCGGCAAGAAAGAAGAAGAGCAGCCCGCCGCTGCTCCCACGGCGACGCCTACGGCCGCTGCCACTCCGATTGATCCCGCCACGGCCGCCAGCATCAGCGGTACCGTGAAACTCGATGGCGAAGCCCCTAAGGCCGCCAAGATTGATATGAGCCAGGATCCCGCCTGCAAAGGCACGAACACGGCTGAAAATGTTGTGGCCCCCAGCGGCCACCTCGCCAACGTTTTCGTTTACGTAAAAGACGGCCTCGGCAACCGCACCTTCGACGTTCCCAAGGTTGCCCTCACGCTCGACCAAAGCGGCTGCAAATATCATCCCCACGTCATGGGCGTAGTGGCTAATCAGACCATCAAGATCGTGAATAGCGATCCGACCACGCACAACATTCATCCCACTCCGAAGGATAACCGCGAATGGAACGAGTCGCAGCCTCCGCAGGCCGCTCCGCTCGAGAAAACGTTCGCCCGCGAAGAAATCATGCTGCCTGTGAAGTGCAACCAGCATCCCTGGATGCGCATGTTCGTCAACGTAACGAAGAGTCCGTTCTTCGCGGTCACTGGCCCCGACGGCAAGTTCGAAATCAAGGGTCTGCCTCCAGGCGATTACACCATCGCGTTCGTGCAAGAGAAGCTCGGCGAACAGGACGTCAAAGTAACGCTAGTCGCAAAAGATGCAAAAACGGTTGACGCCACGTTCAAGCCTTAGCATTTGCAGTGTAGGGGCCGGGCTTTAGCCCGGCCCTTTTTCGCGGCATCGCCAAGATCCGAGGAGGTCCATTGCTTCCTGTGATGCTCTTAATTTCCATCTTGCTCGGCCTCATCCCACTCGCGGGCATCGGCTGGATTGTCGTCTCCGGTACGATCACCACGGTGGACGGCCTTTTCGAGAGCATCATCATGCTCAGCATCTCCGGCGTTTTTTTCCTCAACGTTTTCTGGGAGCTTCGCGACCGCGGCCTCTTTGGCAAGAGCAAGGCAGAGCCATCCAAACAGCCGCCCGCTTCCGACGAGGGCTAGCGCCACGAGAAAAATGGCCAGTCCTCCATCCTCACCGGAAAATGGTGACCAGTCGGAATCCTCCGTGGAAGATTCCTCCGCGAAGCCCGCCTCGTCTCCGCATCATAAAATGTCTCCGCGCAATCGCGCGCTCTTTTTCGTCACCGCCTGGCTGATTGTCCTGATGCCTTTCCTCTTTTGGTGGAACACCTGGTTTGGCCGCCGCCTCCCCGACAAGCAAATCACCGAATACTTGCAAGACGAAAAACATCCGCGCCACATTCAGCACGCCCTCATCCAGCTCGGCGAGCGCATGGGCCGCCACGACGCTGCAGCGGCGCGCTGGTATCCGGAACTGATCCGCCTGGCCTCGCATCCCGTCGAAGAAGTGCGCAACACCGACGCCTGGGTTATGGGCCAGGACACTTCCGCGCCGGGCTTTCACGAAGCGCTCGTCAAGATGCTCCAGGATTCTTCTCCGATGGTCCGCGGCAACGCCGCCCTTTCTCTCGTCCGCTTCGGCGACAATTCTGGCCGTCCGCAGATCGTCGCGCTTCTCCAACCCGCCAGAATCGTTACTCCCTTCGCGGGCCGCGTTACCGATTCCGATAAGGCAGGAACCGCCGTCCACCAGGGTGGCCTCATCGCAAAGATTCAGGTCGCCCCCCCCGTGGAAGCTTCTCAGAACGAGCTGCGATTCTTCGAACTTCGCACTCCCATCAGCGGCCGCATCCGCGACCTCTTCGTGGCTCCGGGGGCGCATGTAGCCGCCGGCGCTGAAGTCGCCACCGTCGACCCTGGGGACGAGCAAGTCTGGGAAGCTCTCCGCGCGCTCTATCTCATCGGCCAGCCCGACGATTTGCCCGCCATCCGTCCCTACCAGCGGGAACTCCCCGAAATCTCCGACCGCGTCCGCCAGCAAGCTCTCCTCACCGAAAAATCCATCCGCGAACGCGCCGCCCGTCCCTGATTCATCTCGACCTCAACAAACAGTCTGCTAAAATCTGTCCTAGGAAGTACTACGAAATTCGGTGCTTTTGACTGCAGGGTGCTCCGCCAAGTCCCGTTCTTTAGAATCAACAATTTAAGTGGAGCCCATTTTTTAAGGCCTTTATTTTGACATACATGCATGCAATGGGGTGTAGGGTGAGGCAGGCCGCTGAACAGAAATTCGAGCACGGAGAATCCTGAATTTGCCTCTTCCCTCACGGCGGGCGGATCACGGATCACGCATGGCTGCACGCCAATCAAGGAGCATCCACTTCGAGTCCAGGTTCCTAGTTTTTCTATGCGGAATTCACGCGGAGGTTACTTCAATACGCCATGGGGCCGACTTCTTTTTCCACTTCGGCGGTGTCCACCATGACGATGGCGTCCCACGGGCAGCCGTCCAGGAAGCAGCCGTCGGGGCCTTTGCTGAGGCACTTTTTGCAGCCGATGCACAGAATGGGGTCTATCTGGATGCGGCCGAACGGCGGATTGTCCTCGTCCGGCACCCAGAACATGCAGTCTTCCACCGGGCAATACTCGACGCAGGCGGGCGAGCCCGCACAGCCAGTGCAGCACTCGGTAATAACAGCCAGTTCTTTGGGTTTTTTCTTGCGCGCAGTGGCAATTCCCTTGGAGCGAGGTTCAAACTTCAGCTCGTCGGGCACCATTCCAGGCGCTTTTGCGACGTCGGGTGCGTTAGCCATTTCTAGAGATTCTACCTTGACTGTCAAGCCCTTGTCAGCGCGGTTCATTCGCAAGCACGGGTCTAAAGAGTTGGGGTGGCAACTACCAAAACCATTTCCCCAGCGGCTGAAGCCGGGCTTAGAACAAAGCACTTATGTCGGACCTGAAGGTCCGACCCCAAGTTCTCACAGGCTCAAAAGACCCGCCACTACAACCCGTCCCCCGCTTGCTACAATGCCCGGTGCATCCCATTCCTCTTCGCGGGCAGACCATGTTCCCCAAACCGTTCTACAAACACCTCCTGCCCGCGCTGCTCGCCGGACTTGCGCTGCGCTTCTTTTTCATCTGGCGTTTCCCTTTTTATTCCGGCGATACCGCCTATTACGAAGAGCTGGCACGCAATTGGCTGTACCAGGGTGTTTACGGCTTCTATTCCCACGGGCAGCTTCTTCCTTCGGATGCGCGCGTCCCCGGCTATCCGGCATTTCTCGCCGCGATTTATTTTGTGGCGGGAACTGGCCGAAAAGCCGTCATGCTGACGCAAGCGTTCGTCGATCTTGCGACGTGCGTTCTGGCCGCGGGCATCGCGAGCTGCTTGGCGGCGGACGCTTCCGACGCGGCGCGCAGCCGCGTTGCGGCCGCTGCCCTTTGGCTGACGGCGCTTTGTCCCTTCACTGCGAACTACGCGGCGGTGCCGCTGACAGAAGTTCTGGCGACGTTTTTCACCACGCTCGCGCTGCTGATTTTACTTTCGCCAGCGGCAATGGCGATCGACCGGATTTCCTCGAAGAGCGATTGGGTCCGCGCCGCAAAAAATTGGTTCGCCGGCGGACTGGTGGTTGGCCTTGGAACGCTGGTTCGGCCGGAAACGCCGCTACTTCTTGCGGCCGTGCTGATCGCGCTATGGCTGCGCCATCGCCGGCCCGCGAATTGGAAAAGGCTCGAGGCCGCAACGCTGTGGATGGCCGTTGGATTACTGCTGCCGCTCGCGCCGTGGGCCGCGCGCAACGCGGTGAGTCTTGGGCGCGTGCAATTTCTCGCGCCGCGCTACGCAGAAACGTACGGCGACGTCCTGCCGACAGGATTTTATTCCTGGACGAAAACGTGGATGTTTCGTTTTCGTGATGCGTATCTCTTCAACTGGAAACTGCCGTCGCAGCCGATCGAATTGAAAGATCTTCCGCCGTACGCGGTGGATTCACCCGAAGAATTTTCGCGCGTCGCTTCCCTGCTGGAGCGCTGCAACCGGGTCCACGGAATAACACGAACGATGGATCTTGAATTTGCCGAGCTGGCGCAGGAACGCGCGCGGCGGCATCCGATTCGCACTTACGTATGGATTCCCATGGAGCGCGCCGCGGCGATGTGGTTCACTCCACGGATAACGCTGCTGCCGTACTCCGGCCGGCTCTGGCCGCTGGCCGAAAGTTACCGCAACAATTCGACGGACTTGGAAGTTACGCTTGGATTGGCGCTGCTCAATATCGTGTCTGTTGGAATGGCTGTCGGCGCAGCGTGGTTCTGCCGCACAAATCCTGGCGTTTTGTTGATCACGGCATTCATCGTTGTTCGAACGGCATTCTTCACACAAGTGCAAACCTGCGAGCCGCGCTACGTCCTGGAGTGCTTCCCCGCCCTGCTGGCTGTGGGCGCGCAACTTTTCCGACGCTCAATACAGGGGCGGCCCTCGAAGTTCGGCGAGAAATAGTTATTGCTTGACAAGAGCCCGGTAACGAAGTATCTCAGCGACCGAAATGCATGATGCCGGGTTAAGAGGTGTGGCCCGGCGAGGAATTCTTATCGTTCGAATGCAGGTTAGGAAACGGGCACGCCGGAATTTTGCAAATACTAGTGTGCCGGAGGTTTGGCTGTGACTTGGACACAAGTTTACGATCCCCTGGGGCATTGGTGGCTTTCGACGCTCGTCGCGGCGCTTCCCATCTTCGTGCTGCTGGGCCTCCTGGCGGGGCTGAAAGTGCGCGCACATCTCTGTGCAGTAGCGGGTGCCGCCACGGCCGTCATTTGCGCCATTATCGTTTTCAAAATGCCCGCAAGCCTCGCCCTTAGCAGTTTTTTCTATGGCTCGGCGTTTGGCCTGCTCAAGATTGTGTGGATCGTCATTGCCGCCGTGTTTCTCTACGACATTTCTGTCGACACCGGCCAATTCGAAATCATGAAGCAGTCCGTCGCGGCGATCACGCCGGACCGGCGGCTGCAACTTCTTCTGGTGGCATTCTGCTTCGGCGCTTTTATCGAGGGTTGCGCGGGATTCGGTGCGCCCGTGGCCATCGCCGGCGCGTTTATGATCGGCCTCGGCTTCAAGCCCTTCCAGGCTGCCGCGCTCAACCTAATCGCCAACACTGCGCCAGTGGCCTGGGGCGCGATTGGGACGCCTGTGCACGCGCTGACAAGCGTGACGGGCCTTTCCGAGAGCGATCTGAGCGCGATGATTGGCCGCATTCTTCCGATCACCGCTATCATTGTGCCTTTCTGGCTGGTTCGCGCGATGGTCAGTTGGTCGGAAACGCTGGAAGTTCTTCCAGCGATTCTGGTCGTCGGAGGATCTTTCGCGGCGACACAATGGTTCTGGGCGAATCACATGGACAGCAACCTCGTGGATATCGCCGCGGGAGTCGTTTCCCTGGCAGCCACGATGCTTTTTCTGCGCGTTTGGCAGCCGAAACGGATCTGGCGTTTTGAAGACGAGCGACAGGAAGATGCGGCGAAAGTGGCTCGCAACGAAGTGGCCAAGCACTATACGGCTGGACAGACTGCCAAGGCCTGGCTGCCCTTCGCGATTCTCTCCGTCATCGTGCTTGTTTGGGGATTGCCCGCCGTAAAGTTGGCCATGAATAAGGCAACGACGCCCGCGTTTAAGGTGATGCTGCCGGACGGTAAACCGCGTCCTGGAGCGGCGGGATGGGACTGGCCGTATTTGCACAACAAAGTGTTTCGAACGATGCCGGTGGTACAAAAGCAGGCAGCCGAAGGCGCGCGCTTCGATTTCAATTGGCTCACCGCAACTGGAACGGGCTGCTTCTTGTCAGCAGTTTTTGCGGGGCTGCTACTCGGCCTCGGACCGGGCAAACTGTTGCAAATCTTTGGTCGGACACTGGTGCGATTGCGGTTCGCCATTGTCGCCATGACTTGCATGCTGGGCCTGGGGTACGTCACGCGCTACTCCGGGATGGACGCGGTTTTGGGTCTGGCATTCACTCGTACTGGATGGCTCTTTCCATTCTTCGGGACGTTTATCGGCTGGCTTGGCGTGGCGCTAACAGGCAGCGACACGTCTTCGAACGTGCTCTTCGGCGGCTTGCAGAAAATCACGGCGCAACAACTGAACCTCAGTCCAATTCTGATGTGCGCAACGAACAGCGCGGGTGGCGTGATGGGGAAGATGATTGACGCGCAATCGATCTGCATCGCTACGGCGGCGACAAATCAAGTCGGTAACGAAGGTTCGATCTTCCGATTTGTGTTCTGGCACTCCGTGGCGCTGGCTGCGATTGTCGGCATTATCGTCATGATGTACGCGTACGTTTTCCCGCAATTTATCCCGAACGGGTTGAACTTCATTCACTGATGGGGCAAGCTGCTTGTGTCATCGCGGTGAATGAATCTTATGGAAGCGCGCATTCTTGACGAGCTTGGGGCGATCGTTGGCGAGCGTGGGCTGATTTCTTCGCCGGAAGAACTGCATACCTATGAGTGCGACGGATTGACCAATTTCCGGGTGATGCCGCGCGCGGTGCTGCTGCCAAATTCCACAGAACAAGTTCAGGCGATCGTGCGAATCTGCCACCGCGAACGGATGCCGTTCGTCGCGCGCGGGTCGGGGACGGGCCTGAGCGGCGGAGCGCTCCCGGTGGAAAACGGGATTGTCATCGGCCTGGCGCGGATGAACCGAATTCTGGAAGTGGATTTCCCGAATGCACGCGTGGTGGTTGAACCAGGCGTGATCAATCTCGATGTCACGGGGCGCGTGTCGCCGCAAGATTATTTTTATGCGCCCGATCCTTCCTCGCAATCGATCTGCAGCATTGGCGGAAACGTGGCGGAAAATTCTGGCGGGGCGCATTGCCTGAAGTATGGGTTTACGACAACGCATGTTTTGGGATTGGAGGTCGTTCTTCCCGATGGTTCGCTGGTTCACTTCGGTGGAAAAACGCTTGATGCGCCGGGATACGATTTGGCGGGTGTTTTCGTCGGGTCGGAAGGCACGCTGGGAGTTGCGACGAAAGTTATTTTGCGCATCGTGAAGCGGCCCGAGTGCGTTCGAACGTTGCTTGCCGCTTTTCCATCCACGAATGAAGCAGGCGCAGCGGTGAGCGACATTATTGCGGCGGGCATGCTGCCGGCGGCGATTGAAATGATGGACAACCTCTCGATTCAAGCGGCCGAAGCCGCGGTCCAGGCAAACTATCCGAACTGCGGCGGATTGCTCTTGGTCGAGCTGGATGGACCCGTGGCGGAAGTCGAAGCTTTGATGACGCAGGTGAACGAGATTTGCCATTCGAATGGAGCGTCGGAAATTCGCGTGGCGCAATCGGATGCGGAACGCGCGCTGGTCTGGAAAGGGCGCAAGGCCGCTTTTGCCGCGATGGGACGAATTTCGCCGAACTATATTGTGCAGGACGGCGTGATTCCACGCACCGCGCTTCCGCGGGTACTCAGCGAGATTGAACGGCTCAGCAAGGAAGCGGGCGTGCGCGTTGCCAATGTGTTCCATGCGGGCGATGGCAACCTGCACCCGCTCGTTCTTTACGACCGCCGAATTTCCGGCCAGGAACAGGCCGCCGAGGCGCTTTCGGCGCAAATTCTCGAATTGTGCATCGCGGCGGGAGGGTCGATCACCGGGGAACACGGCGTGGGCGAAGACAAGAAGAAAGCAATGGCGAAAATGTTTGCCGAGCCTGATTTGGCGACGATGCAGCGCGTGCGCTGCGCGTTCGATCCATTGCAGCTTTCGAATCCGACGAAAGTGTTTCCGACACCGCGCCTCTGCGGCGAAAAACCGGGGGAGTACATGCCACACTCGATCGAATCCGCGGGGATCGCGGAGCGCTACTGATACATCCCGATGGATGCCGCTACCAAAGACGAAGCCAGCGGCCTGCATTCGGCGCTGCGTTACAAATTCATTGCGATCGTGGGGAATGAGAATGTGCGCGCGGCGACTGCCGCGGACGCCGTGGCAAGAGTTCAGCCGAAGCTGGTGATTGAAGCGGGGACGGAGAGTGAGATTGCCGAGATCCTGCGGCTTTCGAACGCAGCAGGGCTGGCAGTGATTCCGCGGGGCGGCCGGACGAAGCTGGGATGGGGGAATCCGCCAGCGCGCGCGGATTTGGTTTTATCGACGGCGCGGCTGAATGAAATCATCGAGCATGCCTGGGCGGATCTCACTGTAACTGTGGAAGCGGGCTGCACGATTCAAAGATTGCAGGAAACGCTCGCGCAGCATGGGCAGCGATTGGCCCTGGACCCGCTATGGCCGGAAAAAGCGACGATTGGCGGAGTGCTATCGGCGAATGACAGCGGAGCGCTTCGTTTGCGCTTTGGTGCGCTTCGGGACCTGATTATCGGGGCGACGATTGCGCTGGCGGATGGCACGTTGGCGAGCAGCGGCGGCAAGGTAGTGAAAAACGTCGCCGGCTATGATTTGCCGAAGCTTGTTACGGGAGCTCTGGGCACTCTCGGAGTCATCACGCGCGCGGTGTTTCGGCTTCATCCACTTCCGCGGAACACGCGGTCGTTTTCCGCTGCGACGGCCAATGCCGAGGAAGCGCAACGATTCGTGCTCGCTGTGCAGGATTCGAAGCTCGCGCACACGTTTCTTCAATCGCACTTTTCCGATGACGCTTCACCCGTCTCCGACATTTTGTTTGAAAGCACGGAAGTGGGCTTAGTGGCGCAAGAAGCGCAACTGCGAAATTTGGCCGCGCCTGCAAACGTTTCGGAGGCTTCCAGATCAACCTGGACGGCGCGCGAGGAGCTGTGGAATTTTTCAGATCCTGCTTGCACGGCCATGGCGAAAATTAGCATTTTGCCAGCAAACCTGGCTCGCACGATGAAGCTGGTGGAGCACATTGCCAACGGGCAGCAGGTCCGGTGGAAAGCGCTCGTTTATGCAACGGGCCTGGGATGGCTTCGCCTGGAAGGAAAAGCGGGGGCGTTGCGCGGCACGCTTCAAGCGCTGCGCGGCGAATTGGAAGACCAGCAAGGATCGCTTGTCGCACTCCATCGTCCTGAAAAAATGCCGGCATTCGACGCCTGGGGGAGCGCGGGTGATGCGCAGTCCTTGATGAAAGCGGTGAAGCAGCAGCTCGATCCAAAAAGTACGCTGAGCCCTGGCCGGTTTGTGGGTGGCATCTGATGGAGGAATTGACTGCAAGACAGGAATGCGCCAGCGCGTTTGACGGGCACCATCCGCCTGCGAACGAGATCATTGAAAAGTGCGTGCATTGCGGATTTTGTTTGCCGGTGTGCCCCACCTACGTACTGTGGGGACAGGAAATGGATTCGCCACGCGGGCGAATTTACCTGATGAAGGTGGCCAGCGAGGGCACCGCGGAAATGACCTCGAATTGGATAAGCCACTTCGACAGTTGCCTGGGATGCATGGCGTGCATGACCGCCTGCCCGTCGGGAGTGGACTACGGAAAACTGATCGAGGCGACGCGCGCGCAGATCGAACGAAACACGGAACGTTCACGGGGAGAAAGACTCCACCGACGGTTTGTATTTGAAACTTTTACCCGGCCGGATCGCTTGCGGAAAATGCGCTGGCCGCTGCTTGCCTACCAGAAAACCGGATTGCAGGCCATCGTGCGCGGATCGGGGCTGCTGAAGCTGGTGCCGAAGAAGATTCGGGAGATGGAAGCGCTGCTGCCTAAGCTGGGGCCGCGGGAAATGGTTGCCGAATTCACGCCAGCGGTGGGAACGAAGAGGCGGCGCGTTGGGTTGCTGCTCGGTTGTGTGCAGCGGGAATTTTTTCCGCAGGTGAACGCGGCGACGGCGCGAGTTCTGGCGGCGGAAGGATGCGAGGTTGTGGCGCCGCGTGAGCAGCCGTGTTGCGGTGCGCTGCTGGTTCACGCGGGCGAGGAAGCAGCGGCCATCGAATTGGCCAAGAAGACGATTGAGGCGTTCGAACGAGCGGGCGTCGAGACCATCGTCACGAACGCAGCGGGATGCGGATCAAACGTAAAGGAATATGGCCACCTGCTCCGGGACGAGCCCGAATATGCGGAACGGGCCAAAGCGTTTGCGGCCAAGTGCAAAGACACTAGCGAAATACTGGCCGAACTGGAACCGCGCGCGAAGCGAAATGTTCTGAAACTGCGAGTGGCGTTCCATGATTCCTGCCATTTGCAGCATGCGCAGGGAGTACGCTGGCAACCGCGGACTTTGCTCTCGAAGATTCCTGGGCTGGAGCTTGCAGAGATTCCGGAGGCCGCGATCTGCTGCGGGTCCGCGGGAATTTACAACCTGGTGCAGCCGGATGCGGCGAATGCGCTGGGCGACCGTAAGGCAGAGCTCATTGCACCCTTGAAACCGGACGTGGTGGCGACAGGAAATCCCGGTTGTTTGATACAGCTTCAAGCGTCGCTGGCGCGTCATCGCTGGAAGATTCCCGTGGTGCATACGATTCAGATTGTGGATGCATCGATACGGGGCGAATCGATAGAATCCCTCAAACATTAGCCCGTTTCTGCCAACTGCTATTCGAACGGGATGCGGGTCTTCTGAGAAATGTCGCGCAGCTCTTCGACGACCGGCAAGACCAATGGCACGCCGTTTTTGCTGCGCCATTTTTCGGCTTCGCGTTCCGGATCGCCGGGCAAAAGCGGCCCGCTGGTGCCGGGGGCAGGCTTAGTGGCGCGAAAGACACGGATGTAGTCGTCAATCTGGCGCTTGAAGGAATCGGGGTCGATGAAGCCGTCGATTTGCATGGCGCCAAAGAAATGGCCGATGCCGTTGCCGACGCTGCGGCTGGGAATTTCCTGGCGCAGTGCAAATGGCGGCGTGAAGGGCCCCCAATTCGCGCCGCTGAGAGCGCCGCACAAAACGTCCACCATGATGGCGAGACTGTAGCCTTTGTGCCCGCCACGTTCGCGGTCGGAACCGAGCGGCAAAAGCGCGCCACCGTTGATCATCGCATGCGGATCGGTCGTGTCGCGGCCTTCGCTGTCAACGGCCCATCCTTCGGGAATCGGCTCGCCGCGCCGGCGCGCAATTTCGATTTTTCCGTAGGCGGCGGCGCTAGTAGCCATGTCAATTACGATGGCCGGCTCTTCCTTGCCGGGGAAACCGATAGCGATCGGATTGGTGCCAAGCATGCGCTCGGCGCCCCACAGTGGCGCGACGAGCTTGGTGGAATTGGTCATGGCCCAGCCGATGAGGTTGCGTTCCAGCGCTTTCAGGACGTAATAACCAGCGATGCCATAATGATTGGTGTTCTGCACGCTGACCCAGCCGGAGCCGAAACGTTCGGCCATGTCCATGGCGAAGCGGTTGGCATGCGGACCGACCACAAGGCCAAGACCGTTATCGCCATCGATCGTGGCCGTGCTGGGTGTGGAGCGCAGCACTTTGATTTCCGGCCTGGGATTGATGCGCCCGAGGGTGAGCATGTCGAAATAACTGTGGAGACGAGCGACGCCGTGGGAATCAATCCCGCGCAGATCCGCGGTAGCGAGGACTTCGGCGGCCTGGGCAGCATCGTGTTTGGGAACACCGAAATGGAAAAACACTTGTTTGCTGAAATCGCGCAACGCTTCGACGGGGAAAAGTTTGGTCTCCACTTCGGCCATGCTTAGCTTCCCTTTCTGAGGGCTACGCCGGAAGAGGCTGCCCGCGGGTTTCAGTGCCAAATGGTATGAGGAGCAAGCCAATCGCAAAAGCGATGGACGTCAGCGCGACGGGGATTCCCAATGATCCAAAGTGCTGTACGCCCGCGCCGACGAGAAAGGTGATTGCGGCGCCAGCAAAACGCGCGAAGGAGGTGGAAAAGGCGAAAGCGCTGGCGCGGCACTCGGTTGGATATTGCTCTGGGAGCCAGAGCGTGTAGACGGCGAAATTCGCGCCGCCGAAACCAAGAAAGAAAAGGCAAACGAAAAACCAGGGCAAAGCCGGCGCTCCGAGATAGAAAACTTTTCCGAAGGTGAGCGCAATGAAGGCCGCCATCAGCGCGAAAAAGAATCCCAACGCGCCGCGCCGACCGAGTTTTTCCGCGAGCCAGGGCATCGCCAGGCACCCGAGAATGGTGGCAAACGAAACGAGCATGGTGGCGCGTGAAGCGAGCTGCGTCGCCTGTGGTCCGGTCTTTCCCGATGCTTCCGCCAGCGCCGTGACCGCGGCTGGAACGTAGACTGTTCCTGCCCAAAGGCCGCAAATCGAAGCCAGCATGAAAAGAGAATTCAGGATCGTTCTGTGGCGCACTGCGCTCGAAAAGAGCTTTGCGAATGGCTGCCAGATTTTCGACGTTCGAACGACGCCTGCTTTTTGCTTCCAGCACGCAGGCTCGGTCACGCCATGACGCACCCAAGCGAGGAGCAGCGCCGGCAGTCCGCCCACGGCAAACATTGCGCGCCAGCCGAATTTGCTTCCGATGAGGAAGTTGGCCAGAGCCGCCAGAAAAACGCCCACGTAATATCCGGTGTGCATGTACCCGGCACCGGCGCGACGGCGGTCCTCGGGCCATTCCTCGGCGACGAACGTTCCACCCATAGCCCATTCGCCGCCGATGCCGATGCCCGCGAGAAGGCGCAACACGGCGAGTTGCCAGATACTCGTAACCAGGGCGCTGAGAAACGTGAAGACGGAGTACCAGACGATGGTGAGCATTAGCGTTCGAACGCGGCCGAACTTGTCGCCGACGGGCCCCCAAAGGAACGCGAGTCCCCATCCGCAGAGAAACAGAGCGAAGAGCAATCCGCCGTAATAGCCGACGTTGCCTTTCGTGGCGGCGATGCCGGAACGTGGCAGCAGCTCGCGAAGAGAAGGCACGAGCACCAGGGCGTAGATGAACGAGTCCATGCCGTCGAGCGTCCACCCTCCCCACGAAGCCCAGAAGCCGCGAACTTGATTTGGCGTGAGCGGCGTCGCGCTGATGGTTTGTGCTTCAACGTGGATTCCCGCGGACATGACAGCGGGGACTATATCAAAAGTGGCTGAGAGGAAAAGAAAAATCGAGGGAACCGCGCGGCAAAGCTTTTGTGTGAAGCGTCTAGCGATAGCCGCTAATGAAAAAATAAATGGTCATGGCGGTTCCCACCAGAATAACAAAGGACTTGACCCAGGCTTGCGGGAGCTTTTGCGCAAAGTGCGCGCTGGAATATCCACCCAAAAGAGAGCCCGCGGTCATAACAATGGCTTGCGGCCAGACGATCGCGCGGGTGACGATGAAAGTGATGGTGGCGACGCCGTTGATGACGCCGCCAAGAATCACCTTGAGCTTGTTCATAGCATGGATGTCGGTCATGCCGAGCGCGGCGAGCATGGCCAGATTCATGATACCGATGCCGCCGCCGAAATAGCCGCCGTAAACGGCGACGAGCAACTCGAAGATGGAGGCCCCGGTGATCGCCGCGGTGGTGGCGTCATGCGAGATGCCCGCGGAAATGCGTCCGGCCAAATGTTTGCCGAAGGCGAAGAGCAAAGTGGCGCCAAGCATCAGCCACGGCAGCACGCGCAGGAAGGTTTGCGCGGGCGTCTTGATGAGGAGAAACGCTCCGGCCAAGCCGCCGAGAATGCTGGTGAGCACTAGCGGAATCATCACGCGCCGCCCAATACTCAGCTTCTGGGAATAGGCGCCGCCGCTCGCGGTGGTCCCCACCCAGAGCGCGAGAGTGTTAGTGGCGTTGGCGGGAATGGGCGGAACGCCAGTAAACAAGAGTGCGGGAAAGGCTACGAAACTTCCACCGCCGGCGACGGCGTTAATTCCGCCTCCTAGGGCCCCGGCGAAAAACAGGAAGATGGCGTTATGCAGGTTCAAACGGAAGTTTTATCACGAATGCGGTTGGTCGTCCAAAGAACGTGCTCCCCGGGTCAAGCGGAGCGGAATGCATCCTTGAGGCAGGCCGCCTCTTAATTGCCCCAATTCGCGATAAGTCACTTCTTGACAACGCAGGCCGACCCGTATATGAACGGGGGCATTCTTGCGCCCTTCCGCCGCTGAAGACCTGGCTCGCACCCCAAAGGCGAGTCACAGGGGGGGATTCAAAGGGAGGGAAAAGAAACGTTCGGTGAAGTGTGCCGTCCGGCCTCGCTCCAGAGCGATCGGTCAGCGCCACACTGTTGTAAAGGTTCGGATTTCACAGGAGGACGCATGGCCAGCCGTGCAGACGCAATCCCGATGGGCGGTACCGCCGCACCCAGCATCTGGGGAGTGATTCTTGCTTCGTCCGTGGGAACGATGATCGAGTGGTACGACTTCTATATTTTCGGCAGCCTCGCCGCCGTCCTGTCCTTGAAATTCTATCCGCCGGGAAACGCCACCTTTGCCTACATCGCCTATCTCGCTACTTTCGCCGTTGGATTCATGGTGCGCCCGTTTGGGGCGCTTTTCTTTGGAAGAATAGGCGACCTGGTAGGTCGCAAATATGCCTTCCTGGTCACGCTCACAGTGATGGGCTTTGGAACTTTTCTCATCGGCCTGATGCCCACTTTCGCCACGGCCGGCTGGTTTGCTCCCATTGCTCTGATCGCCATTCGGGTCTTTCAGGGACTCGCGTTGGGCGGGGAATACGGAGGAGCCGCTATTTATGTTGCGGAGCACGTTCCCGACAACAAGAGAGGCTACTGGACCAGCTACATTCAGATCACGGCTACGCTGGGTCTGTTTCTTTCCGTTATCACCGTGATCCTCCTCCAGTTCTACATGACGCCGGCAAATTTCCAGAGCTACGGCTGGCGCATTCCGTTCCTGGTTTCCGTCATCCTGGTCATGATCTCGCTTTACATCCGTCTTAAAATGAAAGAATCACCCATCTTCTCGCAGATCAAGTCGGCGGGTATGAGCTCGGCGAAGCCGCTGAAAGAAGCCTTCACGCAGTGGCCAAACTTCAGGCTCTTCCTGGTTTCGCTGCTGGGCGCCACAGCGGGACAAGGCGTGGTCTGGTATACGGGCCAATACTACGCATTGTTCTATCTTCAGTCGATTTTGAGGGTGAGTCTGCGCACTGGCTTTGTCATCGTGGCACTCGCCATGCTCTTCGGCATGCCTTTCTTTACGGTTTTTGGAGCGCTTTCCGACAAAATAGGGCGCAAGAAGATCATCATGGCCGGTTGTTTGCTCGCCGTGGTCACTTACTATCCCATCTACCATGCTATGCAGAACGCGGCGGGCAATAACGTAGTCACGTTCAAGTCGCAAAGGAACCCAGTGACAGGCGCCCCGACCTTGACGCCTTTGACCACAGATGCAAGCGGGAAGCAGGTTCCGGCTCCGGTTGCGCCGAATCCCAACGTGCCATTGCTGACGCTTCTCGTTTTCTTGCAGGTAATCTACGTCACGATGGTTTACGGGCCAATCGCCGCGTATCTCGTGGAAGCATATCCGGCAAAGATCAGGTACTCGGCATTCTCGTTGCCTTATCACATAGGTAACGGAGTCTTTGGCGGGTTGGTGCCGTTGGTAGGCATCTATCTGTGTGAGGCCACCGGCAATATCTATGCGGGTCTGTGGTATCCGATGACTGTGGCCGCGGTGACGTTTGTGGTCGGGTCCATCTTCCTCAAGGAAACGCACGGGCACAAGATCTGGGACGAAGTCGGCGGGATGAAGTAGCAGGGCTGCGCGGTTTGACTCCGCACCCAGGCGGGAGCATCATTTTTGACGGGCGAGCCCGCTCTGAACAGGCATCAGGCTTGCCTGCATCACGCTGTCCCTCGTTGTTGCGTAACAATCGATTTCATCGTTTGAAGGGGAGTTGCCGCCGTGGCCACCGCTCGACCCAAGCTCAATGCGAAAGAACCGAAGGGCAAGCAAAAGCTCACTGAAGCGCAAATCGCCGTGCACTGGAAGGAGGAAGAGTACTTTCGTCCTCCCAAGGAATTCATCGCCCAGGCGAATCTTGCGGATCCTGCCCTTGTTAAGAAATTTAGCGAAAAGAATTTTCCAGAATGCTTCGATCATTACGCTTCCCTGCTCGATTGGGACAAGCCGTGGCGGAAGACGCTTGACGCCAGCAATCCTCCTTTTTGGAAATGGTTCGTCGGCGGCAAGCTCAACGCCTGCTACAACTGCGTTGACCGCCACCTTGCGAAGCACAAGAACAAAGCCGCTCTGATTTTCGTCCCGGAACCGGACACGGAATCCCCCGTCGTCATCACCTACCAGGAACTGTACAAGCGTGTGAACGAAGTTGCGGCGATGCTTCGCGATTTCGCCGGACTGAAAACCGGGGATCGCGTCACCATCCACATGCCGATGATTCCAGAATTGCCCATCACGATGCTGGCATGCGCGCGGCTTGGCGTCGTGCATTCCGTGGTGTTCGGCGGATTCAGCGGCGAAGCTTGCGGACTGCGCGCCGCAGATTCCGGCAGTCGCGTGCTCATCTACGCTGACGGCTATAGCCGCAATGGCAAGTGGGTGGATCACAAGGCCAGCGCGGACATCGCCGTGAAAACCGCAACGAAAGAGAGCCAGGAGATCGATAAGGTCCTGGTGTGGAAGCGCTATCCTGGAAAATATTCTTCTGAAACACCCATGATCATAGGCCGCGACTTTTTCGTCGATGAAGCGTTGAAAGAATATCGCAACCACATCGTCGAGCCCGTTTCGCAGGACGCTGAAGCACCACTCTTCCTGATGTACACCAGCGGCACGACCGGCAAGCCCAAGGGCTGCCAGCACCGCACCGGCGGCTATCTTGCCTACGTCACCGGCACGGCCAAATATTACCAGGACATTCATCCAGAAGACGTTTACTGGTGTATGGCGGACATCGGCTGGATCACCGGGCACTCCTACATCGTCTACGGACCGATGGCGCTCGCTGCTACCAGCGTCCTCTACGAAGGCGTCCCGCAATATCCCGATGCTGGGCGTCCCTGGCGCATCGCCGAACGGCTGGACGTAAACATTTTCCACACCTCACCCACAGCCATTCGCATGCTGCGCAAAGCAGGCTTCCACGAGCCGAAAAATTACAACTACAAATTCAAGCACATGACCACGGTCGGCGAGCCGATCGAGCCTGAAGTGTGGAAGTGGTATTACGAAGTCGTTGGTAAGCGCAAAGCCGTCATCGTGGATACCTGGTGGCAAACAGAAACCGGCGGTTTCCTGTGCAGCACCAAGCCTGCTCTCGACCCCATGAAGCCAGGCAGCGCTGGGCCCGCAGTCCTCGGCATTTATCCGGTCATCTGGGACGAAAACGGAAATGAAGTCAGGGCGGGCTCTGGGAACGCCGGCAACATCTGCATTCGTAATCCGTGGCCGGGCATCATGCAGACCATTTGGGGCGACCCGCAGAGATTCGTCAATCAGTATTACAAAAAGTACAACAAAAATCCGAAGAGCAAGAACTGGCGCGATTGGCCGTACTACGCGGCGGACGGCGCCGTGCTCTCCGCCGACGGTTACTATCGCATCCTCGGCCGCGTGGACGACGTCATAAACGTAGCGGGCCACCGCCTAGGTACCAAGGAAGTCGAATCCGCTTGCCTCACGATTGGGGAAGTCTCCGAGGCCGCGGTGGTTCCCGTGGTGGATGAAGTCAAAGGCCGCGTCCCAGTCGTCTACATTTCGCTGAAGCCCGGTGTTCCGACGACCAAAGCCATCCAGGACAAAGTTGTCTCGACAATTGAAACCATGATCGGCAAAATCGCGCGGCCAAAGACCGTCCACATCGTGCCGGACATGCCCAAGACGCGCTCAGGCAAAATTATGCGCCGCGTCCTGGCCGCCATCTCCAACCAGATGGACACCGGCGATATCACCACTCTCGCCAATCCTGACATCGTCGCCCAGATTCGCGAACAGGTCCAAGGCCGCAACGTCGGCCCCCTGAAAGAAGGCCCCGAGGACATCAAGCGCTTCGGCGACGAACGCTGAATAAATCACCAGCGCCACCTCGCTTGCGTACCGTGCGGTCAGGGACTGCGACTTTGGATTGTGGATGAGCGACACACGGGGACTTTCGTTGGGCCGCGTTGAACTTTCCATTGAATTTGGAAGATGAAGTCAAGCGGCGCCGGGAAGTCTGTCTTGTGCCCTCCCGGCCCCGGAAATACGATTGAAGCTGTCTGCTAGAATTCGAAGCGGAAGCTGAGCTGTATCCAACGGCTGCCGCTCGTGCGGTTCGCTGGGATGAACTGAGTCGAGATTACGCCAAAATTCCAAACTTAAAAGACCACGCATGCGCCTAGGAATGGAGAGGGACTGAGGGTTTCTGTGGCGAAGCGTCGCCCCCTTGCTCGCGAATCTGGGTAAATTGCCAGCCGAAGCGTCCCTTAATGCAGAGATTCCCCTGCGTGACGGAGTGGTCGAGTGGCGAAGACACTTTCACGATTTGGCCTTCTTGCGCGTGAACTGTCAGTTCGCAGCCCACTCCGCAATACGGACAGATCGTATCGGTGTGTGTCTGCTGAGTTTCAGTCCAAGT
>WNGJ01000572.1_pt1 | contig 35715 bp, 33 predicted proteins | sample 5400611 | NCBI WGS metagenome assembly WNGJ01 (sample SAMN13153375, study PRJNA577476) | soil metagenome | isolation source: 40 cm soil or saprolite under Garry oak tree replicate 1 | place: USA:California | collected 2016-06-15
CGGCTACCGCCGATTGGCCGATATAGGATCGATTCGTCTAGCACGAACCACGCCATAGGTGGGTTGTCCCGTGAGAATATCTCTTGTCTTTCCAGCCGCGCGTTAACGTCGACCTCGATTTTCTCGTCACTGTCGCGCGGTCGGCCTGCTCGCATTAGCGCGCGGGCATAATCCGGGGTTTCTATCAGCCCCGACACTGCCCGCGCTTCCCATTCATGGATTTTGCAGGCTTCCTTTTCCAGCTCCGCGACGAGCGCGAACCATGACGGATAGTTTCCGGTTGTAGTGATCGGCCATACCTTTATGAGCGCGCCGCCGGCGTCAGCGCGCCGTCTATGAGCTTGACCAGATCTAGCTTGGCTGGCTTTGTGCCATTCTCTATGGCGCTTACGAGCGATGCGGAGCAGTAAACGCGCTCGGCTAGCTCACGCTGCGATAGTCCGTCCTTCTCGCGCAACGCGCGGAGCACATCGCCGAACACCCGAACCGGGTTGGTCTCCACTCCGATCACCCACGTCTCTACAGGGGTCGTCTCGACGACACCCAATGTACGCCGGTTAGCACGTCTGTGCTGTCACGCTGTGGAGGCTTCCCGACGCTATGTAGTGGCTGGCAACGTGACTACTTGGGGATCACGCATCCAGCTACCCCGGTGAAACGCCTAGCGGGATGCGTGGTCTCCCGGACGCCAAGACCTCATGCGTAAGGAACGCACATCGTGAGCGTGACAGAGCAAAGCCTGCGGCCACCGTACCCCCTGGCAGAAATGGTCACCTGGGAGCTGACCGGGTATCGGCGCGAACTTGAGCGCGTGCTGGGCCTGCCAGACCTGCCGCCCATCTACCTGCCGCGCGAGCAACTCCAGAAGCAACTCGACGCGGTAGTCGCGGAACAAGACGAGCGCGCTCGGATACGTCACGCGAAACCAGAGCCAGAGTCGGCCGATGCGTGATCACGACGTCCGGGGTCTGACGACTCCTGAGTTGGACCAGGCCAGACGCGAGCTAACAGCAAGCCTCGCTCTTACCAGGCCCGGGTCGCCTGTCCGCGTGCCGACCGAAGCACGCATAGGCGCCATTGACGCAGAGCTAGCCGAGCGAAGCGCACAGAGGTCTAAGAACCGATGGTGACCATCGGCAAGGGCAGGGATGACCCGCGCCAGTGGGTGAAGGCTGCTTACCTGCTGATTGACGCGCTGGAAAGCGACCCGGACGGCAAGCCCCCCGCCAGGTCTGAGATAGCCGCGAAGCTGGGCATCCACGAGGCGACGGTAGCCCGCGCCTACCGGGAGCTGAGGGACCTGGGCATCGTCCGCCACGTGCCCGGACACGGGATACTCCGGGGACCGGAAGTGAGCGAGAGCCCGCACGATGATGCCGGCCTGGTGGTCATCACGATCACGCTGCCCGAAGGGACGGATGCCCGGGTGCGGGTCACCAGCCGTAAGGACTCCCCGCACCCGGTGACTCCAAACCCGGACGCGGGCTGAGAAACCCCCGTTGCGCTGGGCAGGCGTAGCGGGATTGGAGGCAGACCCCCCGGAACCCCCGGCAACGCTACTGGGGGTCTGCCGTCTTGTCTGTGCAGGTCAGAGCGTCCAGACGATAGTAGTTGAACTTAGAATTTGGCCTCCGGCACCTTGTTGAACGTGATACGTCGGCCGCCGGTGTCGCCGTCGCCGGGGAGCAGGATCACGTGCTGCGAAGTGGAGTCTTCGGCAACTGCCGCCCGAGAACATCGGCCCAGAACCTGGCCAGAGCAGGGGCGTCGGCACCGGTCTAGCTGGTGGCCATTACGGCTTCGGCCGCCGTCTCGATGAGGTGTGCCACGTCACCGGGGTGGGAGACCATCGGGACGTGGCTGGACGGGATCTCGATGGTGGTGGCGCCCATGCGAGCGGCGAACTGCCGCTCGGCGGTCGGCGGGATCGCCTCGTCGTCGGCCGCGACCAGGTACCAGGACGGCAGCGTTTTCCAGGCCGGAACGCCCATCACGTCCCCGAAGGCGGACGTGGCCAGCGGCTGTTGCACGGCGTACATCACCCTTGCCCGGACCGGAGCGCAAGCGCCGGGGTCACCGGTCCCTGCGACAACAGCCCGCCCAGCGATTCACCCTGGTCAAGCCCGAACGCGGCGATGTAGACTAGGCCGGCGACGTTCGGGGCATCCGCGCCCAGGGCGGTCATGACCTGGCCGCCGTAGGAGTGCCCGGCGACGATGGCGGGGCCGTCCTGGAGATCCAGCACCTGGCGTAGCCGGGCCACGTCATCGGCCAGTGCGGTCAATGGGAACTGGGGTGCGGTGACATGGTAGCCGTCGGCCTGCAGGCGCTGGATGACGCCGCTCCAGCAAGAGCCGTCGGCCCATGCGCCGTGGATGAGAACGATGTTCGGTCGGGCGTTCATCTCGGGGATCCCTTCGTGGTCGTGTCTTTTGGCCATCTTGCGGCGCAAGGCCGCGGCGGGGGTATCCGCAACGTGACTGCACCTTGCGGATGCCAACGGTGAGATCGGCGCGGCGATACGTGAGCCTGGGCCACCTGCTAGACGCCGAGGCCCGGCAGGGGCATCTGGTTTCGGTCCGCAAGTCCGCAGCCGTGCGCGGAGATGCGCGCTCATGCCGCGACGTGTGCTGAGGTCGGTGGTCTGGATTTGCTGCCTGACGGCCCGGCCGTGGTGCCACCGCCGCGGATATCGACGGATACGGCCGCGCGAAGAACGCCATGGTCCAGAAGATCCTCGCCGCCGCCGGGCTGACCAACGCAGAGTGAGCCTCCATCGACGCCAATCAGGTGCCGTCGCACGATGAGGTTCCCAGATGGCAGCCCAGGTCTATCGGATTACCGCATCTGCTGCTTCCCGGTCGTCGGTTTGTCCCCTCCTAACCGTGACCTGGCTGCGGTGAGATCGCCGAAGGAGGGGTAACACACCATATGTGAGCATGACCACGCCCTGAAGGACCTGAGCATGACCGCCGTTCGCCATTGTCGGCACTGCTGGGGAGCCTGCCCAGGCGACTGTGTTCTGGACGATACGGGCATGTGCGTTCACAACGTGAACGCCAGGATGATGAAACAGCTGAGAGCGCAACGGCCACTGACTCCGAAGTGGCTGCGGATGCTGTTCCGGGGCGCCCGGTAGCCGGCGTACCTCGCCTCCCGGCTCCGAGGTGCCGGCAATCGGATCGGACCCTCGCGGCCGGCGCAGTTGGCCGGTGCCTGAACTGCAGGAAGGCGTTCTACGCTCGCGGCGGCAATTGCTGCAGCGCCCAGGTGTTGCCGTCGGGGTCGCTGAAGGTGACGAAAGAGCCCCACGGCTGAACGTCAACGTCGCTGGCCTGCACGCGATGCGCGATGAGTTCTCGCCGGGCGGCCTCGACATCGGCAACGACGCATTGCACACCCTTCTGCGAGCCCGGCGGCATCTGGGTGATCCCGGTGCCCAGCACGATGGAGCACGCAGACCCGGGCGGGGTGAGCTGGACGAACCGCAGCTCGTCGCTGACCTGATAATCGTGGTCCGCGTGGAAGCCGACCTGCTCCACGTAGAACGCCTTGGCACGGTCGACATCAGTCACCGGTATCGCAACCAGTTCGATCTTCCAGTCCATATCCAGCACGGTACCCAAGGACCGGACAGCAAGGGTGCAGGCGCGGTCCCGTGCTTGCGCATCCAGGCGCATCCTCTGGCCGCGTCAGCTTACGGGCGGTGTTTCGCCGACGCTCGTTCGGCCTTCTCCGGAGCCAGATCCAGGTCCCGCCGAAGGCCAGCCACCGCCCCGCGCGTCCGGCCGGCCACCGCCCCGCGCGTCCGGCCGGCCACCGCCTCGCGCGTCCGGCTGGCCACCGCACGGTGCGGCCGGTCCGCCGCGACCCGGCGCAGCTCGTCGTTCGGCTTGATCAGCAGCGTGGTCGCGGTCAGCCAGAGCGCGGCGAACAGCAGGCTGCCGAGGATGTCGGTGGGGTGGTGCTCGCCGCGGTACACGCGCGAAAGCGCGACCAGGACCGGCATCGCGATCGCCGGGATGAGGAACAGCCAACGCCACCAGCCGTGCGCGTGGCCAATGACCAGGATGGCGATGGCGACGTAGAGGCAGCAGGTCGCCGCGACGTGCCCGGACGGGAACGCCGACGTGGGCAGGTGCGAGTCGAGCTGGGTGACGTCCGGCCTGGGTCGCTTGACCACGGCCGCGGCGGCGAGGAACGCGGCCAGTTCGCCGAACATCACCGTGGCGACGAACGCGGCCGGCCGCCAGTGCCGGGTGATGGCCAGGAACACCACGCAGGTGGTGAGCGCGACGATGAGGATCGCCTGGGTCGCCCCGAGCGTGCTGAAGATCTCGCTCCAGTGGGTCAGGCCTGGCGTGCGGTGGGCGGCGAACCAGTGCGGGATCGTCCGGTCGCCGAGCACGTTGCCCTTGCCGTCCTTGGTGATCAGCTCGCCGACGCCGACCATGGCGCCGAGAATCAGCACCCATGCCACCAGGACTCCGGCGGCGATGCGACCGTAGTGACGGACGCGCGTACTACCCATGGCGGACTCCTGTTGCGTCGGTTTCAGATCGGCGCGGGCCTCAGGTTCGAGGCCCTCGGTGACCGGATCGGTCACCGGCTGCCCGGCCGCGCGCCGGGTCAGTTCGAAGGCGAAGGCGGTGAGGCCGAGCCAGGTGATGCCGAGCGCCCAGCCCCCCAGGACGTCGGAGATGTAATGCACGCCGAGCAGGATCCGGCTGATCCCGATCAGGGCGACCAGCGTGCTGATCCCGGCGATGAAGGCGCGGCGCCACCGGCCGCGCATCGCGGGCAGGAAGACGAGGAAGATGGCTCCGTAACAGATGATCGAACCCAGCGAGTGCCCGCTGGGGAAGCTGTTCCCGTTGCCGTGGGCGACCGGATGGCCCACCAGCGGGCGCAGCCGGCCGACCAGCGATTTGAGCACCGGATCGAGTACCAGCGCGCCCGCGCCCGAGACCAGCAGGTAGATCGCGAGCCGCCAGCGCCGCCGGATCGCGAGGACGACCGCCGCGGCCCCGATGACCGTCCAGAGCACCCCGCCGCTGCCCAGCCAGGTGACCGCCTTGACCACCGCGACGATCGTGGCCTGGCCCGCGATCAGGCTGTTGATCCGGGTCGCGGCGCCATGATCGGCGGATTCCAGCGGGGCCCACCGCAGCCGCACCAAGATGAGCAGGAGCGCGAAGATCAGCGCCGCGATCGTGACGACGATGATGGGCGCAAGACTGCGGCGCGGGCGGTCGGAGACGTGGGCCGGCATGGACCTCGCACTGCCCCTCGCGCGGACGTTCACACCTGCCTCCGGATTAGCCGCCGGAGGCCCGTTTCATCTGGGCCGTCGCGGGCAAGGCAGTAGCCGACCTGCGTCAGCAGCGCGGCTGTGCGCGCCGGGCAGGCCAGGTACCAGCGATTCCGGGAGTACCCAATGACCAACCCCGACACGCCACGTCATGTCGAAGTCAAGGATGGCGACCGGACGGTCGCGGCCGCCGAGGTGACGACCGCCAGGGGCCCGGAGGGGACCGCCCGGACCTCGCTGCGCGCGACGACCGACCATGTCGGTCCCGGCTACCGGGCGGACCTGGTCGATGCCGTGATGGACCTCCCGGAGGTCCGGGCAAGCACCCGCCTGGAGGCCACCATCCCGCTCGGCGACGGCGAACTGCTCGGGCGCCTGCGGGAACGGACTCAGGACGCGGTCACGCGGGCGGCCGGCTCGACCGCCCTGGTGGACGCGGACATCCCCCATGCGGCCAGTCCACCACGCGAATAAATCCAGTCCACCATCCGAATAAGTGTGGACCTGCCCGATCCGGGCATGGGCAACGTCGAGCCGCCGCGCCAACGTCGCCGCGGCGGTGACCCGTGCCGGAAGGGTGCCCACGCCGGAAGCGTGCCGGAAGGAGGAATCGTGGCGATCGCGACCATCAATCCCGCCACCGGGCAGACGGTGAAGACCTTCGACGAGATGAGCGAGGCGGACGTCGAGCGCTGCCTGGCGGCCGCCGCGGCGGCGCACGAAAGCTACCGCCTGACCAGTTTCGCCGAACGAGCCGGGTGGATGCACAGCGCAGCCGGGATCCTGGATAAAGAACAGGACCAGATCGCGGTCATGATGACCACCGAGATGGGCAAGACGCTGGCCGCCGCCCGGCAGGAGGTCGCCAAGTGCGCCACCGCCTGCCGTTATTACGCCGAACACGCCGCCGGGTTCCTCGCCGGCGAGCCCGCCGACTCCGGTGCCGTCGGCGCGAAAAACGCCTACGTCACCTATCAGCCGCTCGGCCCGGTCCTGGCCATCATGCCCTGGAACTTCCCGCTCTGGCAGGCGATGCGCTTCGCCGCGCCCGCCCTGATGGCCGGCAACGTCGGGCTGCTCAAGCACGCTTCGAGCGTGCCGCAGACGGCGCTGTTCATGCAGGAACTGTTCGCCCGGGCCGGGTTCCCCGAGGGAACCTTCCAGACCCTGCTCGTGGGCTCCGGCCGGATCGAGGCGATCCTGCGCGACCGCCGGGTGATGGCCGCGACGCTCACCGGGTCCGGCGCCGCCGGGTCGGCCGTGGCGGCCGTCGCCGGCCGCGAGATCAAGAAGGTCGTGCTTGAGCTGGGCGGCAGCGACCCGTTCGTGGTCATGCCGTCGGCGGACCTGCCCAGGGCCGCCGAAAGCGGCACGGCGGCGCGCCTGCTGAACAACGGCCAGTCCTGCATCAACGCCAAGCGTTTCATCGTGCACGACGCGGTCTACGACGAGTTCGCGCGCCTGTTCGCCGAACATATGTCGGCCAAGACCGTCGGCGACCCGATGCTAGACAGCACCGACGTCGGTCCGCTGGCCTCCGAGCAGCAGCGCGACGACGTGGAGCACCTCGTCGCCGACGCGGTGGCCAAGGGGGCCCGGGCGCTCTGCGGCGGTGCCGCGCCCGAGAGACCCGGCTTCTACTACCCGCCGACCGTGCTGGCCAGCATCACGCCGGAGATGCGCGTGCACACCGAGGAGGTCTTCGGCCCGGTGGCCACCCTCTACCGCGTCCCGGACATCGACGCGGCGATCGAGCTCGCCAACGGCACGGAGTTCGGGCTCGGCGCCAGCGTGTGGACCAACGACGACACCGAACGGAGCCGGTTCATCCGGGATCTCGTGGCCGGGATGGTCTTCGTCAACGGCAACGTGACCTCCTATCCGCAGCTGCCGTTCGGCGGCGTCAAGGCTTCCGGCCACGGCCGGGAGCTTTCCGTCCAGGGCATCCGCGAGTTCTGCAACATCAAGTCGGTGTGGATCGCCTAGGTGCCCATCGTCGCGGCGTGCGTGACCAGCAGCGAGTCCGGCGGCACCAGGTCGACCCCGTCCGGGTCGGACAGGTACCCCGGTCCACGGCCGGCCCTCCCGGTGTGCCCGTACTGCCACACGATGCGGTGCGTCGCGGGGTCCACCACGCACACTCTGTGATTGAAGTCGTCGTTGAGCAGGATGTCGCCGTTGGGCAGCGGCAGGGCCAGCGACGGCTGGTTGAACCCGCCCATCCGCCACAGCACGCGGCCGGACGAGGTGAACTCGACGACCTGGCCGGGATCGGAGAAGTCGGCGGTCAGGTACCTCCCGGGGTATACCTCGTTGCTGTCCGACGGGTACAGCACCCCGGCCGGGTTGGCCGACCACGAGACCTGGCCGCGCAGGGACATCTCGTCGGCCCAGTCACCGTTGATCTCGGTGACCAGGTAATGCCCGTTGGTCATCGGGAACGCGCCGTTCGGGCTGCCGAAATGCCGCGGCGGATCGTGCTCGCAGGCATTCGTCGTCTGGCCGATGACCCGGGTCACGGTGTGCGCGGGCGGCGTGATGATCACCAGCCGGCAGTTCTTGATGTCGGCCGAGACGATGGCGCCGGCCGGGGTGAGCATCGCGTCGTCCGGGTTGAACAGGTGGTTCGGCCCGGAGCCGGGCACGCCCGGCACGCCGTACCGGTAGACGATCTTGCTGGTGGCGAGCGAGATCACGCTGATGACCTGGTTGTCTTCCTGCGTCACCACGATGTACTTGCCGTCGGGGGAGAAGAACGCGTCGTCCGGCTGCAGGAACGTCTGGCCGCGGGCGAGGTCGCCGGGCCGCGGGAACTCCCACCTGACCCGGCCCTGCGGGTCGACGATCAGCAGCCGGTTGTTGTGGTGGTCGGCGATGAGGACGTCGGCGGGCAGCGCGGACGGATCCGAACCCGGCGCCAGCCGCCCGGGCCCCGCGGCCGCCGCCAGCCATGGCGCCACGCTCGCGGCGGGCATCGCCTGCGGGGCGAGCCGGAACGTCGTCACCGCGGGCACCGGGCGGGCACCGTCCTCCCCGCCGATCAGGTAGCCGACACCCCCGCTCACCGCCGCGCCCGCGTAGCCGGCCGGCACCGGCAGCTCGCCCGCCACGCTCACCAGGGACGTAGCCGGGTCGAACCGGAACACCGTCCGGCTGGTTCCCTGCGCGGTCACCCCGCCCGCGACGTAGATCCGCCCGCCCAGGCTGAGCGCGGCCGCACCCTGCACCGGCCGCGGCAGGTGGCCCGCCACGGCGGCCGCGCCGCTGGCCGGGTCGATCCGCTGGATGGCGTCCGTCGCGCCCGATGCCGTCTGGCCGCCGAACACCCAGATCAGGCCGCCGGCCGCGGCCGTGGCGGCGTACCGGACCGGCACCGGCAGCCGCGCCGCCACCCGGAAGCGCTGCCCGTCCCTGGTGGCGAGCACCTGAGGATCCATTGTGGTGCCGTCGTAGCCCCCGACCAGGTAGCCGACCGGTCCCGCCGATACGCCTACTGAGTCCGAACGGGCCCGGCTCAGCGTCCCGACCACCGCGGCCTGCGTGCCCGGGGTGAACGCCTGGTCCGGGGTGAACGCCTGGACCGTGGGCACGCTGCTCGCCGTCCCGCCGCCCAGCACGAACGCGCGGCCGCCGACCATGAAGCCCGCCGCGTCGTGCGTCGCCTGGGCCAGGCGGCCGGCCCTGCGGGTGCCGCCGGTGACCGGGTCGAGGCTGGTCACCGTGTTCGCCGACGCTCCCGACGAGGTAAGCCCGCCGACGATCAGCAGGCCGCCGGGGCCGGGCAGCACGACCTCGCGGGATACGGCGGCAGGCAGCTGGTACGGCGCGGGCATGACCTGGAGCACCATCGCGGCGTTGGGCTGGGCCTGGTGGGTCGGCTTGGTGGGCCTGGGTATGGCCGGGTGCGAACCCGAGCACGACAGCAGGGAGCACACCGCCAGCGCGGCTGCCGGGCCGAGATGCCGGGCTGATATCAAGGCAAACCTCCACGCGCGGCACTACCCTAGTCCCGGTGGCCGAACCTGATTACCGCACACACGCCCGGGCCGGGATCGGCGCCCTGCAGCGCTGGTACGACCCGTCCTCCGGCCTTTGGCGGGGGACCGGCTGGTGGAACTGCGCCAACGCCCTGACCGCGGTGATCAGGTACACCAAGCTGACCGGCGACGGCAGCCACGCGGGCGTGATCGGGACGACGTTCACCGCCGCCCAGCGCAAGCACGCCGGTTTCGTCAACCACTACTACGACGACAACGGCTGGTGGGCGCTGGCCTGGGTCGCGGCCTTCGACCTGACCCGCGACAACCGGTATCTCGAGGTGGCCCGGGCCATCTTCGCCCGCAACACGGCGGGCTGGGACGACGCCTGCGGCGGCGGCCTGCGGTGGAACACGACGAGCGGCTACAAGAACGCGATCACCAACGAGCTGTTCCTTACCCTCGCGGCCCTGCTGCACCAGCGCACGCCGGGGGAGCAGGGCGGCTACCTGACCTGGGCGCAGCGGGAGTGGGAGTGGTTCAGCGCGCACGGGCTCATCGGCCCGGGCGGCCTGGTCAACGACGGGCTCACCGCGGCCTGCCAGAACAACGGGGGCACCACCTGGACCTACAACCAGGGCGTGATCCTCGGCGGGCTGGCCGCGATGTTCGAGATCACCGGTGACCGCGGCTACCTGACCCAGGGCGAGACGATCGCCGGCGCTGCGCTCAGCGAGCTGGCCACCGCGGGCGACCTGGCTACCGCGGGCATCCTGGCCGAACCCTGCGAGTCGGCCGCCCGCGGCTGCAACGAGGACCAGGCGCAGTTCAAGGGCATCTTCGTGCGCTACCTTTACGACTTCTGGCGGCAGAGCCGCCAGCCGGCCTACCGCGCGTTCATCCTCGCCAACGCCAGTTCGGTGTGGGATCACGGCCAGAACGCGGCCAGCCAGTTCGGGCTGCGCTGGGCCGGCCCGTTCGACCAGGCCACCGCCGCCCGGCAGGGCTCGGCCCTGGACGCCCTCATCGCCGCCGCTGCCCTTTCGGCCTAGCCCACCCCGCTGCCCTTTCGGCCTAGCCCACCCCGCTGCCCCTTGACAAGGTAGTGATTCATCACTACCTTAAGAGTCATGACCGAGACCAGACAGCGCGAGACCAGACAGCGGATGTCCGCGACGGAGCGCCGCGAGATGGTGCTCGAGGCGGCCGTCGCCGAGTTCGCCAGCCACGGGCTGGCGGGTACCTCGACCGAGGATGTCGCCCGCCAGGCCGGGATCAGCCAGCCGTACCTGTTCCGGCTCTTCCCGACCAAGAAGGGGCTGTTCCTGGCGCTGGTGGACCGGTGCTTCCGGCGGGTGCAGGACACGTTCACGACGGCGGCGGGCGACCTTACCGGCGAGGAGGCGCTAGCGGCGATGGGCGATGCCTACGAGCTCCTCCTCGAGGACCGGACGCTGCTGCTGCTGCAGCTGCAGGCCTACGCCGCCTGCGATGATCCCGAGATCCGCGCCGCGACCCGGGCCGGCTACAAGAAGCTCTGGGAGCTGACCGAGACGCTGACCGGGCTGCCTTTCCAGCGCGTGGTGGAGTTCTTCGCCATGGGCATGCTGATGAACGTCGCCGCGGCCCTGGACCTCCCCGCCGTCGACGAAAGGTGGACCATCTGGTGCCCGAAGGACTGACTGACCTGAGCCAGTTTGGCTCTATTTTTTTGATCCAGCAAGGTAGTGACTACTCAATACTTAGGAGGCAGCCAAAATGACTACCAGACACCGCACCGCATGGACCTTCGCCATTACCTCGGCCGCGCTGTTCATGGCCTCGCTCGACAACCTCGTGGTGACCACGGCGCTGCCGTCGATCCGGGAGCACTTGCACGCGTCGCTGGAAGGGCTCCAGTGGACGGTGAACGCGTACACGCTCACCTTTGCCGTCCTGCTGCTCACCGGGGCCACGCTCGGCGAGCGGTACGGCCGCCGGCGCATGTTCACGGCCGGCCTCGGGTTGTTCACCGCCGGCTCGGCGGCCGCCGCGCTCGCGCCCGGCATCGGCGCCCTGGTGGCCGCCCGGGCCGTGCAGGGTGTCGGCGCCGCCATCGTGATCCCGCTGACCCTCACGCTGCTGTCGGCGGCGGTGTCCCCGCAGCGCCGCGGCCTGGCCCTGGGCGCCTGGGGCGCCGTCGGCGGCCTGGCCATCGCGATCGGCCCGCTGGTCGGCGGGGCCGTGGTGGAAGGCGCGTCCTGGCAGTGGATCTTCTGGCTGAACGTGCCGATCGGCGTCGTGCTGCTGCCGATCGCCCGGCTCAGGCTCACCGAGAGCCGCGGGCCCTCGACCAGCCTGGACCTGCCCGGACTGGTCCTGGCCAGCCTCGGCCTGCTCGGCATCGTGCTCGGTGTCGTCCGCGGCAACGACCACGGCTGGACCAGCGCCACCGTCCTACCGCCCCTGGTGATCGGCGCGCTGCTCATGGCCGCGTTCATCGGCTGGGAACTGCGGGCGCGGGAGCCGATGCTGCCGCTGCACCTGTTCCGCAGCCGCGGCTTCACCGTGACCAACGCGGCCTCGCTGCTGATGTTCTTCGGGATGTTCGGCTCGATCTTCCTGCTCGCGCAGTTCCTCCAGGTCGTTCAGCATTACAGCCCGCTGCAGGCCGGCCTGCGGACGCTGCCCTGGACCGCCATGCCGGTGTTCATCGCCCCGGTTGCGGGCGCGCTGTCCGACCGCATCGGCGGGAGGCCGCTGCTGGCCACCGGGCTCGCCCTGCAGGCCATCGGACTCGGCTGGCTGGCCGCGGTGGCCAGCCCCACCGTGCCCTACCTGACCCTGGTCCCGGCGTTCGTCGTCTCCGGCGTCGGCATGTCCCTGTTCTTCGCGCCCGTCGCCAACGTCGTGCTCAGCTCGGTGCGCCGGGACCAGGAAGGCATCGCCTCCGGCGTCAGCAACGCGATCAGGGAACTGGGCGGCGTGTTCGGGATCGCCGTGCTCGGCGCGGTGTTCTCGGCCCGCGGTGGTTACGCCAGCGGGACGGCGTTCGTTTCCGGCCTGGCGCCCGCGGTCTGGGTCGGCGGGGCGGCGGTGGCCGCCGCCGCGGCCGCCGCGCTGTTCCTGCCCCGGCTGCGCCCAGGGACGGTCAGCCCCACCACCGAGCCGGTCGCGGAACTCGACCTCGTTCGCTAGCCCCGCCAGTCACGGAGCCCGGATCCCGCGCCAGCCGCGGGACCGGGCTCTGCCTATCACCGGGCCTATCACCGGGGCCGGGGCCGGGGCCTACCGTTCGGCCGTCTTGTCAAGCACCGGTTTCACGTCGATCACCGGCGTCCCGTCGAGGGCCTCGAGGCCGTCCACCTGAACCCGGAGCCCGTCGACCGCGATCACCGCGACGCGGTGCAGGCCGACGGGGTTGGGCCGGTCTGGGGACCGGGTACTGAACACCCCGGTCACCGGGTTGCGCGGGTCATCGCGGGGGCGGGTGACGAGCACATCCCGGTCCGCCCGGTCCAGCCAGGTCAGTACGACGATCTCGGTCCCGGGCCGCAGATCGCGGATGGCTTCGGCGACCCTCGGCTCGAAGGCCAGCCAGGCCGGCGGGGCGCCCTCGTCGCCCTGCCGCGGCGCCTGGGCTCGGTCGGTCAGCACCGATTCCACCCAGCCGACCGGAACGACCTCGTAGCGCGTCTTTGTCACGATGCCTCCCCGGGAGCCAGTCCCGCCGCTCGGGCCGGCCGCCCCGCTTGTTCCGCGCCAGTCCAGTTTCCAGTGCCAGCCCAAGTGCCGGCAAGACACGAATCGGCAATGCCTGATTATGCACCTTCGGGCAATTGGGTAGTGCTATGGTCCTCTAGCCGGATAGGCCTGGATTAGTTACTTATACGGGGAGTAGCCGTGTATCTGGCTCACGGGGCGCGGGCTTTGGCCGCGGGAATTCTAGGCGTCGCGGTGGTCGCCACCGCCGCGGCGGGGCTGGCGCTTACCCCGCCGGGCCCGGGGCCTGCGATCGCGCCGCGAGCGCAGGCGCAGACGCAGGCCAGCGTGATCATCACCCCGGGGGTGCGGCACCTGCAGCGAGAGTCCAGGCAGGGTCCGTCGACCACGGCCGAGTGTGAGCAGTCGCTGCAGATTGCCTGCTACAACCCGGCGCAGATCCAGCAGGCCTACCACCTGCCAGCGCTCTATTCCCACGGGGTCACCGGCAAGGGCGCCACGATCGTCATCGTCGACCCCTACGGCTCGCCGACCATCGCCAGCGACCTGCGCCACTTCGACAGCGTCGAGGGCGTGCCAGGCCCGCCGTCGCTGCGGATCATCAGGCCCGCGGGCAAGGTCCCCGCCTTCAACGCGAACAACGCCAACATGGTCGGCTGGGCCAGCGAGACCACGCTCGACGTGGAGTACGCGCACACGATCGCGCCCGGCGCGAAGATCCTGCTCGTCGAGACGCCGGGCGGCGGCAAGGCCGGGACCGTCAGCATGCCGCAGATCGTCACGGCCGAGAAGTACGTGATCAGGCATCATCTCGGTGACGTGATCAGCCAGAGCTTCGTGGCCACAGAACAGGCCATCGGGTCCGCCGCGATCCAGTCGCTGCGCGGCGCCTACCTGGCTGCCTACTCCAGCCACGTCACGGTGCTGGCCGGCTCGGGCGACAGCGGCGCCACCGGGTTCGAGTCGGACCAGCAGAGCTACTACACCCATCCGGTGGCGTCCTGGCCGGCCAGCGACCCGCTGGTGACCGCCGTCGGCGGCACCCGCCTCAACCTGGACGCCAACGGCAACCACAACTCCGCCGACACGGTGTGGAACGACACCTACAGCCGGACGGCGAACCAGCTTGTCAACGGCAATAACGGGCCGAACCCGCTGGCCGCCGGCGGCGGCAAGTCGGTCATCTTCGGGCGGCCCTCGTACCAGAGCGGCGTCCGCGGTGTCGTGGGCACCCACCGTGGCGTGCCCGACATCTCGATGAGCGCCGCCTGCACCGGCGCGGTCAACGTGTTCCAGAGTTTCGGCGGCCAGCCGGCCGGCTGGTACGCGCTGTGCGGCACCAGCGAGGCCACGCCCCTGTTCGCCGGGATCGTGGCGCTCGCCGACCAGGTGGCCGGCCACCCGCTGGGCCTGATCAACCCGGCGCTGTACAAGCTGGCGTCCGGACATGCCCCGGGCATCGTGCGCGTACCGTCGGGAAACAACACGGTGTCGTTCCGCCAGCGCGGCCGTTCTTACACGGTGCACGGCTTCAGCGCCCGGTCCGGATATAACCTGGCCGCCGGCCTGGGCACGGTGAATGCCCAGTCCTTCGTAACCGAGCTGGCCCGCCTGGCGGGCCGTTAAAAACGGGCACAAATAGGCGACTAATCGCTCAGCCAGACCTCCCGGTTCACCCGCGCCCGCCAAAGGTGCGGACGATGGAATCGCTGCGGCTCGACGACACCATCGAGGACATCCTGATCACCCTCGGCAAGCAGTACCACCTGATCCGGCTGCTCAAGAACTCCCGCGACGAGCATGGCCTGTTCCTCTACCTGGTCCTGGACCGGCAGAGGGCCAACCTGGCGCTGGCCCGCCACAACCTCAAGCGGCTCGAGGGCGAGCTCTCGGTCTGAGGCAATTGACAGCATTCTGTCCATATGACAGAATGCTGTCATGAACACCACCGCAGTGCACGTCGCAGTATTCGACACCCTCGCCGACTGGGAGATCGGCTACGCCACCGCGCACATCCGCCGTGACCAGTGGCAGCGCGAGCCGGGCCGCTACTCGGTCGTTACCGTCGGCCCCACGCGGGAGCCGGTCACCACGATGGGCGGCCTGCGTATCACGCCGGACATCGCCCTGGCGGAACTGCGCCCGGACGACAGCGCGATGCTGATCCTGGCGGGCGGCGACCGGTGGGCCGAGGCGTCGATGGCCGGTTTCCGCGCCGCGGCACGGCGCTTCCTGGCGGCCGGGGTACCGGTCGCGGCCATCTGCGGCGCGACCTTCGGGCTCGCGCTGGAAGGCCTGCTCGATGATCGCGCGCACACCAGCAACGCCGCCGAGTACCTGACGTACAGCGGATACGCTGGCGGCGACCGGTTCGTCACCGAGCCGGCGGTGACCGACGGGGACCTAATCACCGCGAGCGCCGTGGCGCCGGTGCACTTCGCGCAGGCCGTCTTCAGCCGGCTTGGACTGTACGAGCCCGGGGTCGCCGCGTCCTGGTTCAAGCTCTACGGAGAGCGTGATCCGGCCGGCTTCTTCGAGCTGATGTCGGCGTGACCCGTCGCGAGCAGGACCTGCTGTCCTCGGCTTCGATCACCACGTTCAAGCTGAATGGCCAGTTCCTCGCGCTCGCCGAGGAACTGGCCCGCCCAGCCGGGCTGACCGCCGCGTGGTGGCAGGTGCTCGGGGCGGTGCTCGGCGAGCCGCTGCCGGTGGCCGGCATCGCCCGCGAGATGGGCCTGGCCCGGCAGAGCGTCCAGCGGATCGCGGACATCCTGGTCGAGCGCGGTCTGGCCGAGTACCGCGACAACCCGGCGCACCGGCGGGCCAAGCTGCTCGCACCGACGGCCTCGGGGCGCGCCGCGATCGGCTGGATCGGCCCGGCCCACGCCGCGGCGGCCGGCCGGCTGGCCGCCGTCCTCGGCGAGGAGGCCCTGGCCGGCGCCGTGGCCACGCTGCGCGCCCTGTCCGCTGCGCTGGAAGAAATCCAGCCGGGTGTGTAGACCAGCCCGGTCCGGGCAGGGGCGCTAGGACGAGAAACCGGAACCTACGACCACCCCGGAGGAGAATCCCGTCGTGACCGCCATACCGGACATCACGCTGAACAACGGCCAGACCATCCCGCAGTTCGGCTTCGGCGTCTTCCTGGTCAAGCCGGAGGACACGTTCGCCGCGGTGAGCAGCGCGCTGGAGGCGGGCTACCGGCACATCGACACCGCGGAGATGTACGGCAACGAGAAGGAGGTCGGCGAGGCCATCGCCAAGTCCGGCCTCGACCGCGCCGACGTGTTCGTCACCAGCAAGCTGAGCAACGACGCACACGAACCCGACGACGCCCGCCGCGCCTTCGACCGCACGCTCGGCGCGCTCGGCTTCGACTACGTTGACCTGTTCCTGATCCACTGGCCGCTGCCGACCCGGTACGACGGGGATTACGTGTCGACCTGGCGGGCGCTGGAGGAGTTCTACCGCGACGGCCGGGCCCGGTCGATCGGCGTCTCCAACTTCCAGCCGCGCCACCTGCGCCGCCTGCACGCCGAGGGTCAGGTCCCTCCGGCGGTTGACCAGATCGAGGTCCACCCGTACCTGACCCAAGACGAGGTTCGCGGGTTCTGCGCCGATCACCAGATCGCCGTCGAGGCCTGGTCGCCGCTGGCGCGCGGCCACGTGCTGAGCGACCCGGTGATCGAGTCGATCGTCGGCCGGACCGGCAAGACTCCGGCTCAGGTCGTGCTGCGCTGGCACATCGAGCGCGGCGACATCATCTTCCCGAAGTCGGTCACCCCGGACCGGATCAGCGAGAACATCGACATCTTCGACTTCGAGCTGGCCGGGGCCGAAGTCGAGGCGATCAGCCTGCTGAACCGGGACGAGCGGACCGGCCCAGACCCGGACAAGTTCGACATGATCTGACCTGCCTCACCCGCTGTACAGCTCGGCGCCGGCCAGTGGGACGGCGCGGCTGGTGTCGAACGGGCCGGGCACGGAATCGGCGGGCACGCACCGGATCCCGCCACCCCTCGTCCCGGCTCATGGCGGCGGTGGCCATCCCGGCGACCTTCCTGCTCGTCTACGCCCTCACCCAGGTCACTGGCGGCGGAGATTTCCCGGGCTTCGCGGGGGAGCGTAGCAGATCAGCACGGACCCCGGCGCCTGCTCCGGCGGATGGCGGCTGTGCACGATGCCGGCACGACATGGCCGGCGGGAAGCGGGCGCACCGGAACCGTCCGGGCTCAATGAAGACGGCGGCGCACGGCGGGAAGCGCAGCCAGGCCAGCGACCACGAACCCCGCGGCCAGCGCGCAGAGCATGCTGCCGAGCACGTCGAGCGGGTAGTGGTCGCCGAGATACACGCGGCTCGCCGCGACGGCGACCGCAAAGCCCCCGGCGGCCACCAGCGCCGCGAATCGCCATCCGGCCCCGGTGACGGCGATGACCAGCGCGACCGCGAGGACGGCCGCGGCAGTGGTGTGGCCGCTCGGGTAGGACGCGCCGCTGTCGGCCGCCATGGCCTGCAGGGCGGCCGGGGGGCGGGGCTCGCTGATGAGCTTCTTGGCGACCTCGGCCAGCGCCAGGGCCCCGCCGATGGTGCAGAAGGCCATGAGCGCGGCGAGCTTGCGGCGGCGGGCGAGCAGGATGAGCGGCACGACGATCATCGCGGCCGGGCCGAAGATCTCCGGCGTGGCGATCGTGGAGACGCCCTTCGCGAGCGCGGTGAGCACGCCGACGCGGTCGTGCGCGGCGATGTGCTCGTCCACCCTCAGATCCAGCCGCGCGACCGGGCCGGCCTTGGCGATGAAGCCGAGGATGAACGTCGCGACCACGGCGGCTACGCCGGTGATCAGGGCGAGCGCCGAAGCGGCCGGCGCGGCGGCGGGCGCACGGTGACGTGACATGCGGAGGGCGGACACGCGGGATATCTCCTTGCGGACGGCTGCTGTTCACCTGCGATTCATCTTCTACCATACTGTAGAAGTTCGTGGTGAGGCCGGGTGCGGCGTCAAGTTTCATGAATTCCGGCCCCGGCGCAATGCACCGAGAGGACTTCCTCCTCCGGCCACCTGTCCGGCGGTAGGTCGGCTGGGTACCGGCCCGCGGGGCGCGCCGCGGTGGCGGCATGCCGCAGGCACCGCTGGAGATACGGCGCGTGCTGATCGAGGACATCGCCGATCCGGTGCACGGGTGCCAGTGCGCTCGGTCGCATTGAGCGAGGTGCAAGGCCGGATGGCCGGCTGGTTCTTGCGAGGACTTTCCTCACGATCATCAAGACCACACCTTGGCGCGCCGAGTCGGCCTGGGAGATTCCCCGGGCCAGCTCTGGCCTGGTCCGGGCCGGTTCGTTGGGGCGGCCCGGACCAGTGCACGTGGCGGCTTCAGGTGCCGGTCAGGCTGGGGACGTTACCGCCGAGAGTCGCCCAGCTTGACCAGCCGTTGTTCGGCGCGGTCTGCCAGATGTGCCACAGCGCGTTGTCATCCCCGCGGGCGAAGGCCTCAAGGCGCGCATCTTGATTCTGGAACACGACGGGATCACCGGGCAGGTTCCCGCCGAGGGATGCCCATCCGGACCAGCCGTTGCCCGGCGCGGTCTGCCAGATGTGCCACAGCGCGTTGTCGTCACCACGGGCGAAGACCTCAAGGCGGCCGTCTTCGTTCTGGAAGGCGGCGGGTTCTCCCGGCAGGTTGCCGCCCAGAGTCGCCCAGCTTGACCAGCCGTTGTTCGGTGCGGTCTGCCAGATGTGCCACAGCGCGTTGTCATCCCCGCGGGCGAACACTTCGATACGGCCGTCGAAATCGTGGAATACGGCCGGTGATCCCGGGATGTTCCCGCCGAGAGTCGCCCAGCTTGACCAGCCGTTGTTCGGCGCGGTCTGCCAGATGTGCCACAGCGCGTTGTCATCCCCGCGGACGAAGACCTCCAGCCGGCCGTCGGCGTTCTGGTACGCGATCGGCTGGCCGGGGAAGTTCCCGCCGAGGGACGCCCAGTTTGACCAGCCGTTGTTCGGTGCGGTCTGCCAGATGTGCCACAGCGCGTTGTCATCCCCGCGGACGAAGACCTCCAGCCGGCCGTCGGCGTTCATCCATACCGCCGGCTGGCCGGGGAAGTTCCCGCTCAGGGACGCCCAGTTTGACCAGCCGTTGTTCGGTGCGGTCTGCCAGATGTGCCACAGCGCGTTGTCATCCCCGCGGACGAAGACCTCCAGCCGGCCGTCGGCGTCCTGGAATACCACCGGCTGGCCGGGGAAGTTCCCGCCGAGGGACGCCCAGTTTGACCAGCCGTTGTTCGGCGCGGTCTGCCAGATGTGCCACAGCGCGTTGTCATCCCCGCGCACAAAGACCTCGACGCGGCCGTCCGCGTTCTGCGCGAGCGTTCCGCCGGCCAGCACTACGTCGTACCGGACCGGAGTCACCACATCGAGGTCGGTCGCGTTGGTCGGCACCTGCTGGTTGTCGGGCGGAGCCCACGGGCGCAGCCCAGATCCGCCAGACCAGGGCTGGAGATCTTGCACGATGGTCGGTGAGGCCGCTGCCGAACCGTACACCTGCTTCGGGTCGAGCCGCCAGGCCTGACCCGGAACGCGCTGCCACGCAGCCAGCAGGCGGTCGACGTTGGAGTGCAGCAGGAAGACGAACGGGTCGTGGAACGAGAAGTGCTCCTGGGCGATGGAACCGCCGATGTAGCCATGCACAGCGTCATGAGCTTGATGGAGGCCGCCGGGCGCGGTGTCGAACTGGGTGTACTGATCGGCCTGCGCCGCGGCGTTCCCCGTGCTGATGATGCTCGCGTCAGATCCGATGCCGGGAGCTCCGGATGCTCCGCCGTTGACGTCGCGCCAGATGTGGGTATGCCCGCCGCCTTCGGTCGATTCGAAGTTCTGCAGCGGCGGCCCGGCGCTTGGCGGGACGGGGCTACCCATGAACTGCGGCGTGAACAGGTCCGTGGTCGATCCGGCGCCGTTGCCGCTGGCCCGCGGGTCGGTCGTGAAATCCCAGTAGTGCAGTGAAACCGAGGGATCTGCCTCGCGCAGAAGTGTCTCCAGCCGGCCGATGAGCACCCGGTGCCAGGGAAGGAAGGCGGGCCCCCTGTGCACGTCCTGGCCGGCGGCGTGGGCGCTTTTATGGATGTCCTCCTGCTTGTCCCAGTACGTGACCCCGTCGGGATACACGAACCTCGGGTCCGCGTCGAGGGCGATGAAGGCATCCCGGAGCCGCGCCCGCTGCCCATCGCTAATCTTGGCCACGTTCCGGCGGATGCCGTCTCCATGTGTCATATCGTCCCCCTAGTCGAACGGTCCGGGCCTGCTCGCGCTGCGCTGAGCGTCCCGCAATAGAACGGAGCACGCACGGCGCCCCGCTGATACATGAGTGCGCCCGGCCACTTGGCGACAGCACTAGCCACGGCCGCGTCCATTTCGTGGCCGACAGGAGGAATTCCCCGGCACCTGGATCCCGGCGGAAATGAGCGCAGCGTCGGCCGGAGATCCGCCGATGACGTGCCGGGCCAGCGATCAGCGGGCTGCCCGGCCGGTCATGCCGACTCGCCAGCTGACTGTGCGGCATGATGACCGCAGGGAGGTAAGCCCGCGGGTTTCGCGGCTGAAGCCAGGAACGCCGATGGCGCGGTGACTGCTCTTGGAGCAGCTGGGCAGCACACCCTGGTCGTGGATAGGCGCAGGCCGACGGCGGCGGCCGCGGTTTCAATGGCCGGGAGCTTGTGCACCTGGCCGTATCGACGGGCATCGCATCCTGACCGTGCGCCATGCGGATGCCGTGTCTGAGCGCACCAGGAGAACCGGAAGGGGCCATCGGGCACAGAGGACTCGATGAGCACGATTCTAAATCCGTCAGCTGACCGATGTCTTGCGCTGCAAGTTGCAGCACTATTTGTCGTGCAACAGACATCGAGCACTGGACCATCTGCTCGAAGCTTCCCCGGGAGCAGCCGCGCCCAGCGACAGCGCTCCCCGGGGCCAGCTCAGACCAGCGCACGAAGGAACCTGATGAACGCGATGGCGCCGACCCGTCCGATCGAACTGCAGCTGTGCCGCGTCCGGCTGGCCACAGGACCGGCCGCGGCGGCCGGGGCACGCAGCCAGGTCCGGGCGGCCATCTGGGCCTGGGACGTCCCTGCCGACCCGGACGTCGCGGTCCTGCTCACCAGCGAACTGGTGACCAATGCCATCAGGCACGAGCCGGGCGGGACCATCACCCTCGTCATCACCTGCTCCCCCGGCCAGCTGCGCGTTGAGGTCCACGACACTTCGCGGTTCTTGCCGGTGCTGCAGGACGCCCCAGCCGACGCCGAGGCCGGGCGGGGTCTGACGCTGGTCGCCACCTTGTCGGCCGACTGGGGCTTCTACCGCACCCCAGCGGGCAAGGCCGTGTACTTTACGCTCGCGTTCCAGCCCGGTCTTGCCGACGGCGGCGAACGCGGTCAGATGTGGGGACGGTGAGTCATGTACACCCGGCGCCTCACCGTCCCCACTGCAACGCACCTGCGATTCCCGAATCAGCGAGGTAGTGACATGGGAACACTTACGCCCGGAGATCTACCCGGAGGCCCGGGTTCCGGTCCTTACTGGGTGAAGAGCTCCCTGAGTCTGGCCAACGGCAACTGCGTCGAAGTAGCGAACCTGCCCGATCGCGGGGTCGGTGTCCGCAACAGCAGGGACCCCGACGGTCTGGTTCTGCAATTTACGCCGGACGAATGGAGCGCGTTCCTCGGAGGCGTGCGAAACAGCGAATTCGACAGTTTCGGCAGGAAGTGACCGCCGAGGCGCTGCGCACCGAAGCTTCGGACACGCGAACGCCAGCGACCCGTCCGCTAACCGCTCGCAGGCCCCGCGTCAGGACGCCGCGGACCAGCGGATGGCGAAGTCGGCCAGCGTGTAGCCGAGCGCGTTCACGGTCGGCTGGACGAAGTTGTTCCGGATGATCTGCGCCGCCTGTGCCTCGGCGGCGTTTATCAGCGGGCGGGTGACCTTCGGGTTTTGCCTGACTTGCGCGAACGCCAGGTTCTGCGCCTGACCGTAGAGCACGGACACGGCAAACTGCGGCCGTATCAGGGCGCCGCACCCGAGCCCGGGATAGGTCCAGCTGTGCTGCACGTCGATCGGATGCGACAGCGTGTTGTCGACCGTGACATCGTGCACGGACTGCGGAAGCTGCGGGCGGGGCAGCACGATGGTGACGCTGACCCGGCCGGGCGCGCCGGTCGCCGGGCGGCTGAGGACCCGCAGCCGGTAGTGCCCCGCCGCGGGCGTCCACCAGGATGGCCCCGGGTTGAGGTCCACGGTGGCCGACGCGTGGCCGACGGCAGCGAAGGTGCTCGAATACCAGCAGGGCCAGATGCCGATGTCCTTCGACACCTTGTGCGTGAAGGTGAAGTTGAAGTTCTCCGTGCCCAGTGCCGGCCGGGAGATTCCCTCGATCTTCTGCAGCACCCAGGGGCCGACGTCGGTATCGGTGGTGATCCCGGCGCTGACCGACTGCCACGGCCAGGCAAGCCTGACATGCGGCAGGTGGACGTTGATCCCGACCAGGTGCAATGTCGCGGACAGCGCCGCCAGCACCGCCCAGGCGATCGCCTTACGGAAGATCAGGCCCGCCAGGACCAGGGCCGCCGCCCACTTGAGCTTGCGCGGGATCCGGCGGCGCCGAGGGCGGGCGCGGACCGTGCCGGGCTCGCGGAAAGGACGCCGCGGCGACTGCGGCTCGGACGGCAAATACCAGGTGTCGTCGTCGTCCGGGTCGAGATCCGGCGGCGCGGCGTGGCGGTACGATTCGTCCGGCCGAAGGGCCGCCGTCCTCATCTCGTCCGGGCGGTTCGTGGACAGCATTCCCACGAGGAAAATCAGCAAGCGCAGCATCTGGCCTACCTTCTATTCGCTGGTCATCGAGGGCTAGGCGAGGGCCGGATACCCGAGGCAGAGCACGACAGGCACCGCGCCGAACGGCAACCGGAATCGCGTGCCCGGCTTATCCGGAGCGTTCGGCTCCTTGATGTCGGGCCAGCGCATCTTGACGTGCTGTGCCGTCAGGCCCTCCATCGAGTACGGGAACTCCATCGCGGAAATGCCGTGCAGCTTGAGCAGCCCGCCCCAGCGGAATGCCGCGAACACCTTGGCCAGGTCACGGACGGAAAGCGGGCGCCGCGCGGTGATGTCGAGCCAGTAGACCGCCATCGCGAGCTCGATCAGGTCGCTGGCGCACTGGCCGAGCGCCTCCGACTTCGTGCGGTACACGGTCCCGCCGGCGTTGACCGTGCCCAGCTTTTCTCCGTAGACCGGCGAGTAGCGCGGCTGGGCCTGGCACTGCATCCAGTCGCAGGCGGCCAGCAGTTCCCAGCGGATGCCGCTGCGGCTGGCCACGTCGTCGTACAGCGGCTCGGCCCGGCTCAGCGGCGCCTTCGCCGTGGTGATGAACGCGGTCGTGACCGCCCGCGGGATCTGCGGCACGTACCGGCTGGCGCGGGCCACCGCCCGGGCCTGGCGCGGCGCGACCCTCGCCACCGGGCGGCTGGCCTGCGCGGCCCGCTTGACCGGCGCCGTGGCCGCCGGAGCGGACCGAACCGGCCCGGTGGCATGCGCGTCGAGCAACCCGGGAATCGTCGCCGCGCCCGCGTCCGCCGCTCCGCCGGGCCCGGCCGCCACCTCCTGACCCGCGGTCCCGCCCTGGCTGCCGCTCCCGCTCGGTACCGCCGTCTGCGGCGCGGCCGGAGCCGAGGCGCTGTAGCGATACAGGTTGTACAGCCGCATGATCGCGATGAGGTTTGAGCCGTACTGCGGATCCGTCGCGTAGACGCCGGTCAGGTCGGCCGCGAAGGCGTCCGGAAGGTGCCGGTCGGCCATCGCGTGCTGGTAGCTGGCGCCGGTGGCCAGCAGCTGGCCGTGATCGGCGATGCTCTGCGCCACGTTGTGGTACACCCGAAACGGCGCGGTGAGCGTCACCCACTGGCCGTTCGCGTACTCGCGCGTGGGCAGCATGTCGGAGCCGGCCGGCCCGGTGCCCTTGATGCCGAACAGGTTGTGGTCCCTGATCGCCAGCGCGCTCTGACCCCAGCCCGACTCGTCTATCGCCTGGGCGATCGTCACCGCCGCCGGGATGCCGTACCGGCTCTGCGCGGCCAGCGCGCCCGGCGCCACCTCGCTGATGAAAGCCTGCTGCGCGGCAGTGCCCGGGACATGCGCCGCGGGCGGGTTGTTCCTGGTGTACGACGGCGTGGTCGGCGAGGATGACCCCCGGGACGTGCCATCGGGCGCCGCCGCCTGCAGGCCAGGGATCGCCGCCGTGCCGCCACGCTGGCCCTTGCCGGCCCGGGACGCCGCGCCTGCCCGGCGCGTGTTACCCCGCTGCCCCTGGTTGGACTTCGCATGTGCCGCCCCGCTGCCTGCGCCCGCCGCGCCGATGCTGGCCGTCGCGCCGTTGCCCGTGGCCACGACGGCGTCGGCCATCATGCCCGGCACCGCCACCATGGCCTGTGTGCCCACGCTTCCCGCTCGGCCTGCTGTGCCCGCCATCCTGGCCGTACCTTTCCCGGCCGCTCGCCCGGCGCTCGCCGTCCGGCTGCTGCTCGACGTCAGCGCCGCCGTGCCCGTCCCCGGAACCGCCGCGCCGCCGGCTTTCGCCGACGCCGAACCCCCGGCCGACGCCGAACCCCCGGCCGACGCCGAACCCCCGGCCAGCGCCGAACCCCCGGCGGGGCTGCCGCCCGCCGCCTGGCTCACGGCGCTGAGCAGCTCGCCGTTGTTGACGAAGCCGGTCACGCCCTGGCCGGCCAGCGGACCCGTGAACGTGTGCGCATTGACGGAGAGGTTCGGGCTGGAGTCCCCGCCGATCGTGTAGAGGGCTCCGGCCGAGTACTGGGTCACCACCTCGACGTGACCGTCGAACATCACCCAGTCGCCGGGCTGGGGCCGGTAACCGTCGCCGACCGGGTGCCAGCGGTGGTGCGCTTGCGCGTCCTGCAAGACCGAAGTGATCTCGGGTGAGGCCGGGTTGGGGTCGACGCGCACATCGGCCCACTGACGCAGCGGCCACGGATAGGTCGTGCCTCCGGTCGCCCAGCTTTCCTGGCCGGTGGCCTGCGCGCCGAGCGCCAGCGTGAGGCTGGCGAAGGCGGCGCAGGACTGACCGTGATCCACGCCGTCGATGCTGGCGTTTCCCCAGATCATGGCCTCCATTTCGGCCGGGCTCTTGGACTGCGCCATGCGGAGGTAGTACTTGGCCACCTTGACGACCGCCGACCGCAGCGCGCTCTCACCCGGTGATTGGGCACCCGGTGATTGGGCACTCGGCGATTGGGCACTGGACGATGCGGCGTTCGCCGACATGGGCCTGGCCGGCTTGTCGAGGGCCAGCAGGTGCACCGGCATTCGCGTCGGTGACGTCATCTCGTCGACCGTTCCGTGGGCGAAGGCGAACCCGGTCATCGCTCCGCACGTACTGAGGCTGACAAGCGCGGTCGCCTGCTGCCACGTTGGTTTCCTCACGGGCTGCACAAGATCACCTTCTTCCACGTCTCCGCAGCGACTGGATGGCCTCGCGAACGATTCCGACCTCGGTGGTCCGCTCCTTTAGCTCGCGCCGGGCAGTGTCTTGAGAATCGCCTGGACCTGCGCGTTTCCTGGGTTGTTGGCGTTCGCGAACAGCACGCTGACGTCATAGGCCGCCGCGGGCGTCGCGCCGACCACCCACTGCCGGTAGGTGTCGGCTACCAGCGCCGCCTGACCGGTCGCGCTGGCCACCGGCTGCGCGCACAGGCTCGGGAAGCCCGCGCGCGAGACGACCGCCGACGAGCCGGTGTACTTCGCGCAGTTGGCGGGGTTGCTCTCCAGCCCGGGCTGGACCGTCGGCTTGCCGCTGGTGCTGGTGAGGGTGGCCCCGCCGATGATGTTGTTGATGGCCCTCGCCGCCACCTGGAGGCTGTCGACCGGATCCATCGGGTTGTACGGGTGATGCAGGTTCAGCGACCAGGCCACCTCGCCGCCCTGGGTGGGGGTGATGGGTTCCAGCCCCTGCCTGCCAGTCTTCGCGTCGGTGAACTGCGGGTTGTCACCGCTGGTCATCAGCGCGAACACCCACAGGATCTGGCTCGTCGTCTTCCCGCAGGCGAAGTTGACCTGTCCGGGCTCGGAGGCCACGTTGGGGTTCTGGCAGGCGGTGGTGATCTCGCCTTGGACGGTCGCCACGCTCGGGGGCCACGACGGGCTCGCCCGGAAGATGAAGACCGACGCGATGGCGATGACTACGACGAGACCGGCCACGGCCAGCACGACCTTGCGCGACCGCGCCATCCGGGCCCGGCCGGCGCTGCGCCGCCCGCGGTCGATGAGCGTCTGGGTGCGCGTCTGGGCGGACGGCCCGCGGCGCCCGGATTCAGGCCAGCCCGGCCGGGATCCGGTCCGGATGATCGTCGTCAGCTCGTCGTCCGGCTCTGGCGCCTCATCGTCGATGAAGTGGTGCGGCGCTTCGTCGGGCTGGTCGTCAAGCGGCCGGGCCTGCCTGGGCGGCGCTGGCCTTGCTGGTGCTGGCCTTGCTGGTGCTGGCCTAGGCTGTGCTGGCCTAGGCTGGGCCCGCAGCATCCCCGGCCGGGCATCCCTGATCCCGCGCGGTGCCCCGTCCCGGCCATAGCCGGTCTCCGCGAGCTCCCGGCCGTGGGCCTCACGCCAGTCGAATAGCTCGTTCTCGAGGTCCGTGGCTCTGAGTTCTAGCTCATTGAGCCATTCTTCATCTTGATCGTTAAAGTTTTCGAACTCTTCCGTCATCGTGTTCACCTCCAGCGTCTGGCTTGAACTGGGGCACTCCGGACAAGCGGCCGGCGTGCGGTCTGCCTGGCGGCAGTTACCTAGGCGGGCGGCATTCGCCCGGGCGAGATCGGGGGCGGTGACTCATCGGCCCCCGCCTGACCAGACCGCGCCTCTGCCTCGCCGTGCCGACCCATGTCTGCCATTAGAACACAAGATCGATGACCGTGGGAAGAGTTTGTTTACACAGCTTAGCTGCGTTCGAAGCCTGTTCCCGGCCGCCACGCGGACCCCGCGGCCCGTCCCGGGATCAGCGCGGGGCGGCCCGCACCGGGCGGCCCGGCCGGGCGTCCGCCACGATGCCGCCATCCCGCACCACGAAAGTGCCGTTGACCAGGACATGCCGGATCCCGCCCGACGGGCGCGTGCTTTGGAGGTAGCTCGCCCGGTCGGTGACCGTCGCCGGGTCGAACACGACGATGTCCGCGTCCCGCCCCGCCTGCAGCCGGCCCTTGCCGCGCATGACAGGCACCCGGCCCTCGAGCAGCCGGGTCGGCTCCAGGCTGCATTTGGCGAGGGCCTGGGCCAGGCTGAGTGGCCCGCCGCCGGTGAGCGGGCCCCCGCGGGTCAGCAAACGGAGCGCCCGGCTGAATGTCCCGGCGGTGCGGGGATGCGTGATCGCCGTGGACGGCAGCGGCCACGCCAGCGGGTCGGCCGGGGGAGCGGTCCAGGTCAGCGGCATGGCGTCACTGGCCACGACCGCGCCGGCAAAGGTCAGCGACCGCATCAGCAGGGCCTGGTCGGCCCGGTCGTCCTCGCTGAGCAGGTCGATGATGACCAGGCCCCCGGGATCGGCCTGGCGTAGTTCGCGCAGCCGGGCCGCGCTGGCGACCCGCTCACCGGTCGGCGCGTAGGTGAGGGAGGACGGCGTCAGGCCCCGCTCGCCCAGCCGTTCCGGCGCCAGGAACGCGGCGCCGATGCCGGTCATGCCTGAGCCGTACGGGTACGCCTCCGTGGTGACCCGGGACCCGGCCGCCTGGGCCCGGGCCACCAGCGCGAGCACCCGGTCGATATGGCGCTGGGAGGTGCTGTTGATGTGGCAGTAGTGCATGTGCGCGCCGGTCTGGGCGGCGGCGCGGACGATCTCCTCGGCGCCGTCGGCCAGCGTGCCGGGGACCATCTCGATCAGGTCCCTGGCGTGGGTGAAGGTCGGCACGCCGGCCTCGGCGGCGAGTGCCGCGACGCGCAGGTACTCCGCCGGGCTGACCGCGGGCGCGTATCCGAGCAGGACGCCGATGCCGAGCGCCCCGTCGGCCAGATCGGCAGACAACCGCGCCAGCAGCGCGCTGACCTGGGCGGGTTGCGCCGGACGCTGCCAGGCCGGGTCGGAAATGCGCGCCATGAAGGCGCCCAGGCTGGCGTCAGGCGGCAGTCCGGCCACCGCCTCCATCCTGGCCAGCGCCCAGGAGGTGGCGAAGCCGTAGTTGACCGGGCGGCCCTGCGCCGCGGCGCGGCGGTAGGCCTCGGCCACCGGGGTGACGCCCGCCTCGAGCTCCAGCGCGGTGGTGACGCCGTCCATCGCCTGCAGCCGCAGGCCGCCCAGGTCGGTAACGTGACTATGCAGGTCGATGAACCCGGCCGTCACCACCTGCCCGGCCACGTCGACCTGGGGCGGCCCGGGTGGCAGGCCCGACCCGACCGCCGCGATCCTGCCGTCCGCCACGGCGACGTCCCGCACCCCGTCCAGCCCGGATTCGGGATCGATCACCCGGCCGCCGCGCAGTACCAGATCCCAGTCGTTCACCGGCACCTCCTCGGCAAGAGTGTGCCAGAGGCCGTCGGCTGTTAGCCTGGCCAGGCCACCGGAGGACGGCAGGGCGGACGGCGGGCGTGTGGCGGGCGGACGGCGGGAGGGCAGATGACGAGCGGTGAAACGCTCCCACGCGGCGACGCGGCCCGCGGCGCGCAGACGCGCCAGGTCGGCATCGTGGTGGTCGCGCACGGCGGCCAGGCGTCGAGTACCCAACCCACCTCCGCACTCCAGCCGGCCGTGCTCCGCATGATCCCGGTCGCGGCGGCGATCCGACACGGGCTGCGGGAAAGCGGCGCCATGGTCCAGCGACCGCGCTTCCGGGTCCGCGGCTGGAACGGCGTGCAGGCCTCCCCGGTCGGCGACCTTAACGAGGCGCTCGACGCCATCGCCGCCTCGGGGCCGATCCCGGTCGTGCTGGTCGGGCACTCCATGGGAGCGCGCGCCGCGGTCCGCGCGGCCGGGCATCCCGTGGTATCCGCGGTGGCCGGGCTGGCGCCCTGGCTGCCCCGGGGCGAGCCTGTCGATCAGCTGGCCGGCCGGCGGGTGCTGCTGGTGCACGGCACCAGCGACGGCATCACCAGCCCCGCAGAAACCTGGGCCTACGTCCAGCGCGCCCGCGCGGTCACCCAGGTAGCTGCCATCGAGGTGCGTGACGGTGACCACCCGATGCTGCGCCGCGCGCGCCTGTGGCACGCGATCGCGGCGGAGTTCGCCCGCGCGGCCCTCGGCCTGCCGGCCGGGGACCTGGCCGCCGCCGTGACGGCGCCGGCCGCGGACCCGCTCCGCACCGTACTGTGACGGCGCAGTTCTCTGACGGCGCAGTTCTCTGACGGCGCAGTTCTCTGACGGCGCAGTTCTCTGACGACGCGCAGCGCGGGCCCGATTTCCGGCATTTGTCAGCTTCGGCTAATTAGTCGGTAAAGCGCATTAGCGACATATAACGCCCCCTGTCCAAAGCCTGTGACCAGGAGTGAATCACTAAAAGCGTCTGCCTCATCGCTCAGTGTGCTATATAAAAAGGCAATGGCAACTTGCCCCGTCTGCCGGAGTACGGGGGAAGGGGTGTTGAAGTGGCGAGATTGGTCCCTGTTGGGCACGCTAATGCCGGATTCAAGCGCGCCGCCTGGCCGCACGACGTACTCGCGGCCCGGGAGCCCGTCCGGATCCGGCATGCCGCGCGGCACGCGAGAACCTCCGACGTGAGGCCTCGCCACCGGACGTCTCTGTCCATCCGGTCCGCCGAACGCCGCCGCTGGGCCGCGGACCTCACCGGTCCGGGCAGCGGCGGGCTCGTCGTGTACGGGGTGGGCGGCATCGGCAAGTCCACCCTCGCCGCGCAGATCGCCACGCGGATCGGCAGGCTCCAGTCCGGGCGCGTGATCAGCGCCGTCAACGGCGAGGTGCCGGCGGCGGCCTTCGCCAGGCTGGCCGAGGCGGACGTCGTCATCCTGGACAACTTCGATGACAACCTCATCCAGGAGTCCGGCCAGTGGACGGTCCGGGATCCGGCGCTGGCCGCGCTGCTGACCAGCTGGACCGGCAAACTGCTGATCACCTGCCGCCACCCCTTTACGCTGGGCGAGCCGGCCGGACGGCCGCGCCAGGCCCGGCTCGCCTTCCGCAGGCTCGGGCCGCTGACCCGTTCCGGCGCCGCCGAGCTCACCACCTCGCTGCCCGCGATCCGGCTGCTCGCCGACGCCGAACGCGACCAGGTGTGGCGGCTGACCGCGGGCCATCCGCTCGCCATGGAATACCTGGACCTGCTGCTGGCCCGGGGCGACCGTTACCCGGACGTGGCCGCCCGCATCGGGGCCGCGATCACGGCCAGGACCGGACAGCCCGTGCCGCGGACCGAACCCACCGAGCTACCCCAGGCGACCGCCGAGCTGGTCGCCAGCGCCGCAGGCGACCAGATGTTCGGCGAGCTGTACGGCCGGCTCGGCGCCGGGGCCAGGTCGCTCCTGGTCCGCGCGTCGGTGTTCCGGGTGCCTGTGGCGGCCGGGGTGCTCGCCGCCCGGCCCGGGCCGATCGCCGAATGCGAGGCCGCGGGGCTGCTCACCATCGGCTCCGTCCCAAAGGCCCCAAAGGACCCTAAGGGCCGCGAGCTGGACGTGCATCGCTGGACGGCCGGCCAGCTGCACCGGCGGCTGGCCGAAGACGACCTCGGCGCCCAGGTCGCGACCGCCCACGGCCAGGCGGCCGGTTACTGGCTGTCCCGCGTCGGCGCAGGGGCCCAGTGCGCCGAGGTCGAAGCCGGCTATCACCAGCGCCGTGCCGCCGAACTGGCCCGCGTGGCCGGGCCGCCCGCGGTCCGCCGCGCCGCGGCCCGGCCGCGCCGCCGCGTGATGGTCCTGGCGCTCGCGGCCTTGTCGCTGGTGCTGGCCGTCGAGGCGGGCCGCGAGCTGTCCGCCCCGCACCTCGCCTCGGCCGAGGGCCCGGCCCGTTCGGCGTCCTCGGAGCCGGTGCCGGTGCCAGTGACGGGCGCGACCATGGCCCGCGACCAGGCCGCGGCCTGGGTGGCCCGGCAAGTCGGCGGCGGCGCCATCCTGGCCTGCGACCCGGCCATGTGCGCCGCGCTGGCCCGGCACGGCGTCGCGGCCGGGAACCTGCTGGTGCTCGGCCCGGGCGCGGGTGACCCGCTCGGATCCGGCCTGGTGCTCGAGACGGCCGCCGTGCGGGGTATCTTCGGCGGCCGCCTGGCCAGCGTGTACGCGCCGGAGGTACTGGCCGGCTTCGGCGCCGGCGCGGGCCGGATCGACGTCCGCGTGGTCGCGCCGGATGGCGCCGCCGCCTACCGGACCGCGCTCGCCGCCGACCTGCGGGCGCGTCAGGCGGCCGGAGCCCAGCTGCTGCGCGACCTGCGGATCACGGTGACGCCGTCCGCCCGCGCCGCGCTCGCCGCCGGGCAGGTCGACGCGCGCCTGCTGATGACCCTGGCCGCGCTAGCCGCCAGCGAGCCGGTCCGGGTGACCGGGTTCGGCGACCGGGATCCCGGCGCCAGCGCGCGCCTGCCGCTGCGGACGGCCGTGATCACCGCGCCCGCCGCGACCGCGCGCCGGATGCTCGCCTTCGCCCGCGCCCAGCGCTCGCCTTACCTTGCCGCGCACCTGGACCTGAGGCCGGGACCGGGCGGCGAGTCGGTGCTGACCGTCGGTTTCGCCGCGCCCGCCCCGCTCGGCCTGCTCCCAGGCCATTAATTCCGAACGGACCGGGTTCGTGCCCCGCCTGCCGAGCCTCGCTCGTCTCGGGTGAACCCGGCCGGGCCCCGGTGCGGATGGCAACCTGGCCCGGCTGGTCAACGTCGTCGCGCCCATCGTCACCTCCCCGGACGGGCGGCGATCCCGGGCGGAGCAGGCTGACGCTGTCCGTGGTCAACCGGGATCCCCGCCAGGCGATCCCGACCCGCATCCGGCTGCTCGACGCCAGGGCGACCGGGGTGATGACCGTCCACGAGGTCACCGGGGACGGCCCGGACGCGGTCAGTACCTTCGCGCGTCCCGACGCGGTGAGCGTGTCCAACGCCAAGCGCGAGGTGGACGGCGAGAACGTCGACATCACCTTCTCTCCGCACTCGTTCACGCTCCTCGAGGTGCAACTGGCATGAGGCGCTCACTAGCGGCATGCCGCCATTGAATGCCGATGCGTCCGGAGAACCCCTCTTTTGCCTATTCGCGCAAGTTGTCCGGGATAAAAGGTTTGCCATACGGTCGGCCCGGATGGCTGCTTTCGCACCCGCTATAGGTCTCGGTAACGGTTCGTGCACGATCGCAGACCGGCACTACTAGATGATCACACCCGTGCCATAGAGTCCGGCTTGCAGCTAGCGCATACAGGAAGTGAGATTGCCGTGACTTTTCCGGATCCGTACGCCCAGGGGGGTGGGCGGGAGGCTAATCAACCGCCGCCCGGCCAGGGATATAACCCGCCGCCGGCGGGCCCCGGCTATGGCCAGGCCAACGAGGCGTACGGCCAGGCGCCGCCGAGCGCCGGGTTCACCCCCGCGCCTCCGGTGCCCGTCGGCTACGGCTACGGACAGTCTCCGGCAGCCGCCGTGCCGCAGGGGATGTACGTCGACCAGATGTCCGGCCTGCTTCTGCCGGATGGCACCGAGCTGGCCAGCGTGGGCCGGCGTATCGGCGCTTATTTCCTGGCTATTCCGCTTGCCGTCGTCACGCTGGGCATCGGCTACATCATCTGGGGCCTCATCGTCTGGGGCAACGGGCAGACTCCGGCGCTGCAGGTGCTCGGGATGCGGGTCTGGCGGCCGGAGACCAACCGGGTGGCCGGCTTCTGGCACATGGCGCTGCGTGAGATCGTCGGCCGCATCGGGGATGGCATCTTGAGCCTCATCACCGAGATCACCTCGTTCGTGCTCTTCGTCGCGGGCAAGGAGCACAAGGCGCTGCACGATTACATCGCCGGCACCGTAGTGCTGTACGACCCGAACAAAGTGCTCGCCAGCTGACGATTCGCGCCCGCTACCCTAGGCGGGTGCCAGAAAACGCCGACGGGGCCGTCCCGGCCACGCCCGGGCCCAGCCATGCCGGGACCGCGGGCTGGGACTGGACCGGTGCCCCGGCTGGCGCGGTTCGCCTACGAGCTCGGCGCGGAGAGCGTCGCCGACGGATACCTCCGCGGCCTGCGCGACGGCGGCTGGACGGCTTCGGCCGACGCGGTGCGGACCGCCATCGCCGCCTGCGGCGCCGCTAAGTTGCCGAATTCGGTGCCCATGTCGCTGGACGGCTTCATCGCCGCTACGGCGGCCACCGCATCTTACTCGGCGACCTCACATTGACACCCCTAATCCCTTCGTTCGCTGTTCGCTCATAGATTCGAGCCGTTGCTAATTTACGTGGGTTGATTCGGGCTTGTGGGTGAATTATGGGGTCTATAGTGCACAAAATCAACCCCAAAGCCCCGATCAACCCCGATCCTTGCGGGGCCGAACGCACCATGACACGCTCGCGTATCACTACACGCAGGGGCATCACCGCGCGACCAAGGGGCAGCGAGCGCAGCCATGATGATCGTCTCGGCCCGGCCGGCAACGTGACCAAGAACACGATCATCCCAGCACGTCACATGCGTCACTCTGGTCACATAAGCCAACAGCAGGTAGGATCTACCAGGTAGTAGCCCCGTCGATACCGATTTGTTGTCCATTTCCCCCTATTGGGTTATCGCATTCCGACTGACCCGAATGAGTAGCCGAACTACGGTATTGCCGCATGGAGGACCCAGAGGTTGTCGCCGCCATCGTGGCTGGTGACCCTGCCGGGCTCGCCGAAGCGTACGACCGGTACGCCATGCCGCTCTACTCGTACTGCCGTTCCATCCTGCGCGAGCCGGCCGATGCCGCCGACGCGGTGCAGGACACGTTTCTCGTCGCGACCGCCAAGCTCCAGGACCTGCGCGATCCGGCCAAGCTGCGCTCCTGGCTCTATGCGGTCGCGCGCAACGAATGCCTGCGCCGGCTGCGGGCCGGGAACGCCCTGCATGGCCTCGAGGAGGCCGCGGACATGCCTACCCAGAGCGCCGAGATCGGCGCCGCCACGGAACGCGCCGAACTCGAGCAGCTAGTCAGGGCCGCCGTCGCCGGGCTGAACCCGGGCGAGCGGGATGTCATCGAGCTGAGCCTGTTCCATGAGCTTAACGGCGATGAGCTGGCCGCAGCGCTCGGGGTATCGCGCAACCACGCCCACGCGCTACTGTCGCGTTCGCGCAGCCAGCTGGAGCGATCGCTCGGCGCGCTGATCGTCGCGCGCACCGGCCGCGCGGCCTGCGCTGACCTGGACGCCATGCTGACAGGCTGGGACGGGCAGCTGACCGTGCTGATGCGCAAGCGGATCAGCCGGCACATAGAACAGTGCGAGGTCTGCGGGGAACGCAAGCGCCGGGAGCTGACGCCGGGACTGTTCGCCGGCGCGGTACCGGTGGTGGCGCTGATCCCGGGGTTCCGCGAGCAGTTGCTGAGCATACTGGCCGATCGCTCGCCTGCCGGAGCGGCTCATCGGCTGACGGTGGCGAATCGGGCAGGCCCGTTCGGGCCCAATGGATTTCCCAAGCCGATCAGCCCGCCGGGAACCGGGCCGTGGCACCACATCCGGCAGCATCCGCACGCCGCGGTAGCCGGCGCGGCCACGTCGGTCGTGGCGGCCGGGGCCATCGTGGCAGGAGTCATCGCCGGCCAGCATCACGGCCAGCCGGCCGTCGGCGCGGCGGGAGGATCGACGCACGGGGCATCCGGCAGCACCACGAAACCGGCTCCGGCGCACGGCGGCCCCTCCGGCCAGAATGGCAACACCGGCGACGCCGGTAGCGGCGGCCATGGCGGGCAGGGGCTGACGCCGTCGGCCTCGACGCGTGGCGGTACGACCACCCCCGTTGCCTTGCCGTCGCCGGGGGCGGCCAGTTCGGCCGCCGCCACCACGAGCCCGACGCCGGCGCCGGCCACCACGAGCCCGACGCCGCCGAGGGCCGGCACGTTGTCGGTCTCGACCGGCCAGGTCAAGCTGGTGTCGGTCAGCGGCACCGCGACCGGAAGGTTCACGCTCACCGCCAACGGCGGCCCGGTCAGCGCCTACTCGATCACGGTCGGGTCTACGCTGGTGGGCAGCATCAGCGTCTCGCCCTCCTCGGGTTCGCTGGCCTCCGGCGCGAGCGTGACGATCAGCGTGACCTCGACCAGCCTGGTCGCGCTGGACGGGCAGCTCACCGTGAACCCGGGCGGCCACACGATCACGGTGGTGGTCAGCGTCAGCCCGTAGCTCCGACGCCGTAACGATGCCGGAACGCTCACCGGTTAGGGTGGCCGGTATGGAGGGGAAACCAGGTCACCGGGTGGTTTCGGCACGGTCGGCGATCGTGCTCGGCGCGGTGGTCTTCGTCCTGAGCGTCGCCGCCCTGGTGCTCCGCGCGTCGGCCGGCCAGTCCGTCGGCGACCTGATCCGGACGATGACGCTGCTGCCCATCGTGGCGGTCGGGACGCTGGTGGCGGTCCGTCGGCCCGGCAACCCGATCGGCTGGCTGCTGCTCGGCCCTGCCGGTCGCGCTGGGGATCGGCATCTTGAAGTTCCGGCTGTACGAGATCGACCGGATCATCAGCCGCACCCTGTCCTACACGCTGGTCACCGGGCTGGTCATCGGCGTGTACATCGGCGTGGTCACGCTGAC
>WNGJ01003532.1_pt1 | contig 35700 bp, 38 predicted proteins | sample 5400611 | NCBI WGS metagenome assembly WNGJ01 (sample SAMN13153375, study PRJNA577476) | soil metagenome | isolation source: 40 cm soil or saprolite under Garry oak tree replicate 1 | place: USA:California | collected 2016-06-15
CCGGTACGCGCCGAAGAACGTGGGCACCTGCTCGCCGGGCCGGGCGAGGTTGGGCGTGGTGAGGTCCGGCAGCCGCCCGTAGCGGAGCCAGTCGAGCAGGTAGCGCGGCCGGACGATGCCCTCGGGGGCGAACCTGACCATGGCCTTGAGGTCGAGCCGCTCCGGGATGGGCGGGCTGCCCCAGTCGCGCCGGGTGGCGAAGCTCCAGTCCAAGGTGACGATCAAGCCCTTCGCTCCCGCCTGCTTCGCGCGCTCGGCGTGCTCCAGGATCCGGTCGCGGGTGCCGAGCCAGTACGTCTGGAAGAACGTCTTGGGGTTCGCCGCGACGACGTCCTCGATGGGCTTGCTCGCGAACGAGCTCAGGCCCATCGCGGTGCCGGCCGCGGCGGCGGCCCTCGCGACAGCGACCTCGCCCTCGGGGTCGACCGCCTGCACGCCCGTCGGAGAGATGATCACCGGGAACGAGATGTCCTGGTCCATGACCGTGGTGGCCTGCTCGCGCACCTGGGGCAGATCCGCGATGTGCGGGCGGAACCCGAGCTCACTGAACGACCTCTCGTTGTCCTCGAGCGTGATGCCCTGCTCGGAACCAGCGACGAGGGCCAGGTAGACCGACCTCGGCAGCCGCTTCCTCGCCCGTCGACGCGCCTCGGCGACAGTCTCGAACCAGTCCTTGCTGCTTGCCATGGGGACCCCTCACGCGAGGCGTGGCACCGGAGTGGTGATGTGCAATGGGCGCAGGGACACCATGGGTCGGACGGCCGTCAGGCTACGAACACGTGCGCAGCCGGTCCACACGCCGGCGCCGTAGGCGATGTCGTCGGCCAATTGTCCGAGAACGTACCGAGGCAGGTCGAGGTCGGGTCGTCGGCTCAGCCAGGTCGCCACCGGCGGCCCGAACAGCAGCGATGCCGCGGCGAGACGTCGCCCCGTGCGGCCGGGCGCGGAACCGCCGCGGACGACCACCGTGACAACGGCGGGCGCCGCGAACTGGGTTGTGAACCGGCCGATGCCGAGCCAGGTATGCCAGGCGGCGGCGAGCATCGCCGCGGCGACGCCGCGCCGCGGTATGCCGGCCCGGCGCAGGGTCCGAGTCATGGTGGCCACTGATGCGGCGTATGCGGCCAGGGCGAGGGCGGGTCGTCGGCCGAGGAGGCCGGCGACGGCGAGCGCGGGCCAGGGGTGTAGGACGAGCGGCATGGTGGCGGCCGGGTGCCTGACGCCGAGCGGTGCCGCGGAGGTGCCGTACCGGAATCGGCGGGCCAGCAGCATGGCCCAGGTTCTGGGCTCCTGATGGGCGACCTGCACCGCCGGGTCGTATCGGATCCGCCAGCCCGCCTCGTGCATCCGCCAGATCATGTCGACGTCCTCGCCGACCTGCAGGGCGGGGTCGAAGACCCGGCCCGATCTGGCGATCTCGGTCAGCGCCGCGCGGCGAGCCAGCAGCGCGGCAGTGGGCACATAAGGCACCCGACCGGCCGGTCTGACCTGGGCTTCCCGCGCACCGAGATCAAGGCTGCCGTTGGACCGGGTGTAGCGGCCGGCCCAGGTGTGCGGTGACCGGGCCGTGACGCGCGGCGCGACTGCGCCGACGAGAGGATCGGCGAAGTGCCCGGCGAGCCGCTCGATCCAGCCCTCGGCCGGGATGCAGTCGCTGTCGAGGAATGCGACGAACTCGCTGCGGACGCCTGCGAGCCCAGTGTTGCGGGCGGATGCGGGACCGCCATGGACCTCACGTCGAATCAGCGTCACACCATGCTGGGCGACGACCTGGGAGATCCGGGCCGCGTCCCGGGAGGCGTCGTCCACGACCACCACGCAGTGACCGGAGCCGAGTGCGACGAGGCAGCGCTGCAGCATCTCCGGGCGATCGCGCACCGGGATCACGACGGTGACATCCGTGGGACCGTCCGGCTGCGGCGGACGCGGGTGGGCCAAGCCGGCGTCGGTCAGCCGACGAGCGAGGAGTCCGGCGGCGGTCGAGCCGACGGGCCCGGACCGTAACTCCTGCCACGCCTTCTGTCCTGATGGGGTCAGGCGCATGATCCGTGCCGGTGACCCACCGAACAGACAGTTCGCGCCGAGGTTCTTGGTGTCGGGGTCGGGCTGGATCCGGAATCCGGTCGGCAACGGCGTTGTCACAGTGCCAGCCCTCGGTCAACCGGGATGACGGCGCCGGTCATGCCGCTGCGGCTTCGGCTGGCGAGGAACGCGAGCGCTGCGGCTTCGCTCGGTTCGAGGCTGCCTCGTCGACCAGCGCCGGCACTGTGGCAGCGCCGATTCCGCGGGCGGCGCCGGCGACCGGCGCCACGCCATCGGTCGGTGGGCTCATCAGCCGGTCGCGCGCCACGCGGCGACCTCAGCCAGAAGATCGGCTGTCAGGCGGTCAAGCAGCGCCCGCCCCTCCTCGGCGGTGGCGCCGCCTGGATCGCCCAGCACTCCCGATGGGCTCACCGCGCGCACTCCACCGGTACGCAGGGTCGGCATCAGCTCCCGCAGCGGGCGGGTGTCACCACGCGCGCCGCGCTCGACCCGCACGGTATGCGGACGCAACGCCAGCTGCATCGAGGTCTCCGCGCGGCCGGCATGCGGCTCGCCGTCCCACCTGGGCTGGAACAGCAGGGCGTCACGGGACTCCGCACGCAGCCGGTCGACCGCGCTGGTGATGGCCTCGGCGTTGCCGCCGTGCGCGGACACGAACAGCACGTGCCCGAATGTCTGCGTCGCCGACCGGCCGAGTTCCAGAAGTAGCAGGTTGGTGGCGTCACGGCCGATGGACAGCGTGCCGGCGAAGCCGGCGTGCTCGCCGCTGGATCCGTAGGCCACCGCCGGCGCGACGAGGACGTCCGATCGGGTGGCGGCAAGCCGGTCGCACAAGGCGAGCGCAATGTCGGTGTCGACCGACAGCGGCAGGTGCGGGCCGTGCTGCTCGGTCGACCCCACCGGCACCGCGAGCATCCCACCCTGCCGCGCGCGCTCACTCACCTCGGGCCAGGTCAGGCACGCCAGCCGGTATGGCGTCACGCGCTGCCCGGGGTGTAACCGGCGAGCGGATTGTCGTCGCAGGCGGTGACGGGAGGCCGAGCATGCAGCGTGACGGGCACCGCGCGGCGCGAGTGGTCCTGCGACGGCCGTGGGGCGGCGGCACCCTTCCGGCCGGCCAGCGCCGCGACACCGTGGCCCTTGACGCATTCCGGGTCTGGTCCGTCCAGCGGCAGGCCGGTGAAGAACTTCGCCGCCATGCAGCCGCCGCGGCACACGTCGAACGCTGAGCAAGATCGGCAGGCACCACCGGTCTGCGGCCGGCGCAGGTCGGCGAACAGCGCAGAGTGCTGCCACACGTGGTGGAACCCGCCGGGGTCACGGACGTTGCCGGCCAGAAATTCCTGATGGATCGCGAACGGGCACGCGTACACATCGCCGACCGGATCGATCAGGCAGACCACGCGCCCCGCGCCGCACAGATTCAGACCTGGCAGAGACTGCCCGTACCCGGCGAGATGGAAGAAGGAATCCCCGGTCAGCACCGTGTCGTCGTGGGCGAGCAGCCAGTCGTACAGCACACGCTGCTGCTCAGCGGTCGGATGCAAGTCCTCCCACACGTCCGCGCCCCGACCGGAGGGGCGCAACCGGGTGATGCGCAGCTGCCCGCCGAACCGATCGGCGATCGCGGCGAATTGATCGAGCTGACCGACATTGTGTCGGGTCATCACGACGGAGATCTTGAAACCGACCATGCCGGCGTCGGCGAGGTGCCGCATCGCGCGCAGCGCCGTGGCGTACGAGCCCGGGCCGCGCACGGCATCGTTGACCGCTGCGGTCGCGCCGTCGAGGGAGATCTGCACGTCCAGGTAGTCGTTGCCGGCCAGCCTCCGGGCGATGGCAGGGCTGATCTTGATGCCGTTCGTGGAGAACTTCACCCCGACGTGGTGGCCCGTCGCGTAGTCGACCAGCTGCCAGAAATCCGGCCGGACAGTCGGCTCACCGCCGCCGATATTCACATAGAACACTTGCATCCGCTCGAGCTCGTCGATCACGGCCTCGCACTCCGCGGTGCTCAGCTCACCCGGATCCCGGCGCCCAGAACTGGACAAGCAATGCACGCAGGACAGGTTGCATGCGTACGTCAGTTCCCAGGTCAAGCAGATCGGCGCAGCCAGGCCCATCTCGAACTGGTCGACCAAACGGCCCGGCCTCGACATCGTGGCTGTCACGCGTCGCCCTCCGTCCGCCTGATGATCATCTGCGAGCTCGCCAGAGTTTCGAGTGCCACCCGGTACGCCGGTAGTTCCTCGTCGGTGACGCCCGCCCACCGGCATGCCGACAGGGCGCTCGGATGGTCGGCGAGCGCCCGAACGACATCCGTGACCCTGCGGTTCTTGAGAAAGGACAGTCGGCGGGTGCCGAAGTGGTACAAGAGCGCGCCGAACGGCTCGGGGCGGATGGCGACTTGCGGATGCAGCCGCCAGGCATCGTCGACCGCGAACGGCCGTGTCGTCGACATGGCGAGACCGGAACCCGGAGCCGGTTTCAGTAGACGCCGCACATCCCGTCGATGGAGACCTCTTCGACAAGGACCTCGCTCACCGTGACCTCCTCCTCGCGCTCTGGCGCGGCAGCGTCATCGGGTGGCGCCTCGACGGTGTTCGCCGTGTCAGCGGTCATCGCAACCCCGGGGATTCTCAGCCTAGATAATTGTGGCACTGAGTGCCACGAGGCACCGTATCGTTCGTCCCGCCGGGACACAAGAGGTAACCTCCGGCGACGGGCGCTCGTGCGGGAGGCAGTATTGACCGTGATCCGCGCGGAAGGGCTCAGCGGGCGGCCGCCCGCGACAACCCGCTGGCAGCTCGGGCTCGTCGCGGTCCGGCTCTTCCACGAGCGTGGCTTCGAGGAGACGACCGTCGACGAGATCGCCGCGGCGGCGGGTGTCAGCCGGCGAACGTTCTTCCGCTACTTCCCGACCAAATCCTCGGTTCTGTGGAACGACTTCGAACAAGAGGTGCAGAGGATCAGATCGCTGCTCGCCGCCACGCCGCATCATGTGCCGATTGCGGCGGCCGTGCGCGCTGCCGTCATCCAGGCGAATCGCTACAGTGCGGAGGATCTGCCCGATCTCCGCGCGCGTATGACCCTCATCGGGACGGTCCCGTCCCTGCAGGCATCGGCCACACTGCACTACCACGCATGGGCGCAAGCGATCACGGACTTCGTCGCGCAACGTACTGGCCTTCCGGCCGAGTCGCTCTACCCACTGGCGGTCGGTAGAAGCACTCTCGCCGTATGCCAGGCGGCGTACGAGGTGTGGGCCGCCACAGGCGACGGAGCGCTCGTCCACTACCTCGACCAAGCGCTCAGCGCACAATTCACCGGCTTCGATCCGCCCACGAAGAGCAACTGCGACCCTGGGGATCGAGCAGCGAACTCGACCTGAAGAACTGACTGCGGCCGCTCCGGCGGCGTCACCTACATCCAGCGGCTCCGCACCGCCCACGGTTTCGACGACGCCGACAGCGCCGAGGGTCGCCGGCTGCTGGCGCGGGTCGGGGGTGGAGCCGACCGAGCAGCCGGTGGCGTCTCGCGGAGCTCAGAAGACGGAGACGCCGTACTTGCTGAGGGCTTCGGTGACGGGCTGGAAGAAGGTGGGCTACGCCGACGACCGCGTTGCCGGCCGAGGTGATGTCCTGCGAGCCGACCGTCCCGGAGATCGTGATGGAGGTGTTGGTGTATCGCACGATGCCGTAGTCGTTGCCGGGGAAGCTGGAGCCGGTGCGGTCACCGAGCTTGGTGGTGTGGGCAGCGTTGGCGAACCACTGCGCGGCGAGGTTCGTGCAGTGCCCGGCGGTCAGGAACAAGTACGTGCTGCCGCTGCGGACGTTGAACCCGAGCGAGCAGCGGTACTGGCTTCCGTAGATCGCACCGCCGCCGGAGATGAGCGGCGTGAACCTGCCGCTCGGCCGCTCGATGCGGGCCGCACCGCCCGACCCGGCGACCGCGGACTCCAGACGGGCGAGGCTGGCCCGGCCGACCGAGGCGTCAACGCTGATCACTACCTGGTTACCGACCGGGTCCACCGCCCATGCCGTGCCGGGGATCCCTGCGTCCAACCGGGACAGGAGGCGGTCGAGGTCCTGGCCGCCACGGGCGACCAGACGAGGAACCGCGCCGGCGGCGCGTGCGGCGCGTGCGCTCGCCGCATCGGTCACGGTGACCACCATCCGCCCGGTGGCGGCGTCCAGGTATGCGCCGGCGGTGTGGGCTGGGCCCAGGGATCGGACGATGTCGGCGGCGCCGGTCGCGCCCAGCGGAGCAGCCGCGGCCCGCCCGGCGGAGAACGCGGTCACGGTGGCGGCGGTGAGCGCCGCGGCGGCCGTGGAGAGCAGGACTTTTCGCACGGTTCTCATGCTTGGGCCCTCCACAGGACGAGGCGGCCATGCCAGGCAGCACGAGCCGACCGAACAAATCCGGAAGATCAACGACGCGAGACGAAGGTCAGCTCAGTCCCTTACTCGTGAATTCAGTCCGGGCGACCGCGTTATCAATGATGGTCATGCCTCATCTTTTATCACGGGGCAACAGTTCACCGTCATTCCATCCGGCTCTTCGCGGGCGGCGACGCTCAGAAATGCGCGCGTTATGGGTCCACCCGGTGGACCCGAGCAGGTCTTCTACGGAGATGTCGGTCGCGGCCGGGCTGAGAAGGAACCCTGGGCTTTGCCGCTTGCGGGCGGTATGCTCCACCCCAATGCCCCGAGGAGAGGAAGCCAACGATGGCTCGTCGCTTAGGCATTTTTGTGGCGTTCTTGTCACTGACGATAGCTCTGGCCTTCCCCACGCCTGCCAGCGCCGCGACCGCCGAGAGCAAGGTGACGGTCGGCAGTCCTCCCACCCCCTACCTGCCCAACGGCTCCAACGAGCCCGCGCTGGCCATGGACGCGAACAGCCCGGCGGTGCTGGCCGCCGGTGCCAACGACCTGGTCGACAATTCCCCGTGCAAGGGCAGCAACTGTGACCTCACGCCCGACATCGGCATCTCCGGGATCTACTTCTCGTTCGACAGCGGCGGGACCTGGACTCAGCCCAGCTACACCGGTCTGACCGCACAGAGCGGCACGACCCACGTCGGCGACATCCACACCCTGCCCGGCTACTTCGAGAACGGGATGTCCTCCCACGGCGACCCGGCGCTCGCGTTCGGGCCGAAGCCCGGCCCCGACGGGTTCTCGTGGGCGAACGGCTCGCGCCTGTACTACGCCAACCTCGCCTTCGCGCTCACCGGACAGGCGCCGTTCGCCGGCGCTTCGGCGGCCACCGTGTCACGCACCGACGATGTGCGGGCGGCAGCGGCCAACGACCAGGGCGCCTGGATGGACCCGGTGATCGTGAGCCGCCAGAATGCTGCGCTGTTCACCGACAAGGAGGACATCTGGGCTGACAACGCCGCCTCCAGCCGCTTCTTCGGCAACGTCTACCTGTGCAACACCGCCTTCCGCAGCGTGAGCGGCCCGCCCGAGCCGATCGTGCTCTCGGCCTCCAGCGACGGCGGCAGCACCTGGCGGCAGCGCCAGCTCAGCTCCGCGACCAACAACGCCCAGACCGGCGGACGCCAGGGCTGCGCCATCCGGACCGACAGCGCGGGCGTCGTCTACGTCGTCTGGGAAGGCGCTGACATCAAGACCGGCCAGAGCGTCTTCTACCTCGCCCGCTCGTTCGACGGCGGCAGCAACTTCGAGAAGCCCCGTGCGGTCGCCACCGTCCACGACGTCGGCACCTTCGACCGGGTGTCGGGGCGGATCGTGTTCGACGGGCTCGCGGGGACCCGCACCGACAGCTTCCCCAGCCTCTCGGCCGCCAATGGCGCACCGACCGGCGCCGACGCCACCGACACCATGGTGCTGACCTGGCCCGACGGTGCGCTCAACCACGAGCAGGCGCTCGTGCAGACCTCGGCCGACCACGGTGTGACGTGGTCGACCCCGGTCAACGCCGCCGAGGCCGGCGACCGGCCGGACAACCCGGCCGTGGCGATCTCGCCCAACGGCACCGACTTGTACCTGGTCTACAACGGCTATCTGGACCCGTTCCGGACGACCACGGCGGACCCGCGCCGGATGCAGGGAGTCGCCCGCCATGCGGACGTCGGAGCGGGTGGTGCGGTCGGCAGCTTCACGACGCTGCACCGGGGGACGGTCGGCGACGCCAGGGGCACGACCCGGACGCTCAATCGCGAGCTGATCTACGACTACCAGTACGCCGCGGCCACCCGCGACTACGGGGCGGTGGTATGGATGGACGCACGCGACGCGACGGTCTGTCCCGCGGTGAACGTCTACCGGCAGTCCCTGATCGACGGGTCCCCGATAGCCGCACCGTCCCCGTTGACCGATTGCCCACCCGACTTCGGCAACCTCGACATCTTCAGCGGCTCCTACCTCGACCCCACGCCCTGACGACACAGGGCTGAGTTGACCGCGGCCGTCCAGGACCACGCCCTGGACGGCCGCGGCAGCGTCCACGCGAACTCCACTCCGAGCCTGGCGCGCGCTTGTCAGGTTGCCCCGCGGCCGGTAGAACCGCGACCCCTGATGACGTGGGTAAGGACCGCTATGGGAAAATCATCTTGATGATGTCGGTGTCCCTTGATGGGTTCATCGAGGGACCAGACCGCCAGATCGATTGGCACCTGGTCGATGACGAGCTGCACAGCCACTTCAACGAGCAGCTCAGGGCGATGGGCGCCTTCCTGAACGGACGCGTCACCTATGAGCTCATGGCCGAGTTCTGGCCAACCGCCGACGCCGACCCCTCAAGCGCCGGCCGATGGTCGAGTTTGCCGGTATCTGGCGGGACATGCCAAAGATCGTGTACTCCAGGACCCTGGAGCGGGCCGACTGGAACACCACCATCGTGCGGGACGTCGTCGTCGAGGAAATCATGGCGCTCAAGGCGCAGCCGGGCGGAGATCTGTCGCTCGGTGGCGCCGACCTCACCGCGGCCTTCATGCAGCACGATCTGATCGACGAATACCGCATCTACGTCCATCCGATTCTTATCGGACGAGGCAAACCCCTGTTCCCGGCCTCGGACGCCAAGATCAATCTCCAGCTCGCCGAGACCCGGACCTTCGGCAACGGGGTCGTCCTGCTTCGTTACGAGCGTCCCGAGGCGCCCTCACCGGGGTGATCTTCGCGAAGTGGCACGGCTGCGTGGTCGAGGGTAGCGCGTCATGCCCGGGCCGACGTTGAAGCGCGACATGATGAGCATCGCCGCCCAGGAATGGGCCAGCAGGATCTCGTGCGCCGAGAGCGACCGCTGGCGCATGGCCGCCTTCCAGTCGGTCCCGGTCGGCGGTACGTCGATGTCACTCAGGACCAGGTCGACGATGCCATCGAGGATGTCGTCCTTGTTGGCCACGTGGTTGTACAGCGACATCGCCTCGACCCCGAGCTCTTGGCCGAGCCTGCGCATCGTCAGCGACTCGATCCCGCTCTGGTCGGCGAGGGCGATGGCGGCGCGCAACACCCGCCCCCGGCTCAACGGGGCTCGCCGCTGGCCGTTCGAACCGGTCTCCGTCGGCATCGGGGATCCTCCCGGCGCTGAACGTGCAGCGGGGTATACAGGGCTCTCGCCTGGGTTTGAGGTGAAGCCGGCTCAGCGGCGCCGACGCGGCCGCCGAGACCACCAGGGCGTGGGCCCGGGGCAGCCACGGAGGGCGACGGCGAGCCGCAGGGCCGCCGCATCCTCCGCCAGCGCCCAGGGCAGGTCGGGGGTGCCGGTGCGCTCGGGCAGCGTGGTCCGCGCCGTCGCGCCCGCCCAGGACGCGGCGGCAGCACCCAGGACGCCGGCCGCTACCGATAGGCCGGTCGTGGCCGGGTCGCGGCGCTCGGCGGCCAGCGCACCGACCAGGGCCGCCGACGGCGAGCCGGCTGGCCAGCACAGGCGGGCTGAGCCGGCTCGGCGTCCGCGGCAGCTTGTCCCCGACCAGCTCGCCGGCGACGGCGAGCCCGCTACCGGCACGACCTGCCCGGGTACGCAGCAGCCGCAGCGGCGCCGGGTCGTGCCGGCGCGGTGGCGACCAGGCGAGCACCGCCAGGCCGAGCTGGCTTCGGGCGCCGGTGACGACGCCGAGCAGCAGCGGACGGAGCAGCGCGGCCGGCGGGGGCAGCGATGCTGCTCTTCCTGCCCCGCGGTCGGCCTCCCCACCCTGCCGGACCGGCGAGACCTCGTCGACCACCTCGGGCTGTTGACGACGATGGTGGTCTGCGTTGCCCGGTTGTCTCCCCAGCCGCGACGTCGCCGTACGCGCGCGCTCCGCCACGGCCTCTACATGCCGCGTCTAATCCGCGAGATCGGAGCTTGAGCCCTGGGCGGGTCCGGGTCCTAGTCACGCCCGCAACAGATCAAGCGCCGGCGCTGGGATGCTTCGGATGCCGCACCGACGGGCGGATCCAGGTCCCCGTCGTCGCCTCGCTCGCCTTGAGCCGGGCTGGATCGGCCGCCAGCGGCGGCGCCGCGTCCGGCGACGGAAAACTGTCGTAGCCGTCGGCTAGCGTCGGACCGACCTGCCCTCCGGTGCAAAGGAACAGACGATGAGTTACGTCAGTGGCAACCAGCCGAACGGCACCCCGACCTGGATCGACCTCGGCATCCCCGACCTCGATCGCGCGATGGAGTTCTACGGTGCGCTGTTCGGCTGGGAGTTCGACGTGGGACCCGCGGAGACGGGGCGCTACACGATGTGCCTGCTGCGCGGCAGGCCGGTCGCAGCGATCATGCCCAATCCTGACTCGGCCGCCACCGACTTCTGGTGGACCATGTATCTGGCCACCGACGACTGCGACGGCACCGCCAAACGCATCGTCGACTGCGGCGGCACGCTGATCCAAGCTCCGATGGACGTCATGGACCAGGGCCGGATGGCCATCGCCGAGGACCCGGTCGGCGCCCAGTTCGGCCTGTGGCAAGGCGGCGCATTCGCCGGCGCCCAAGTTGTGAACGAACCCAACTCGCTGCTCCGCAACGACCTGGTCACCCCGACCCCGGAGCCGGCCCGGGCGTTCTACACGGCGGTGTTCGACTTCACCCTGGACGGCAACCCGGATCTCCCCGGCCTCGACTTCACCTTCCTGCGCCGGCCGGACGGTCACGAGATCGGCGGGATCATGGGTGATCCGGCCGCCGCGTCCTCCCGCTGGGGAACGCTGTTCGAGGTGGCGGACACCGACGCTGTGGTGGCGCGGGCGAAAGCGGCCGGCGGCGGCGCCGCTGCGCCGGCGGACTTCGTCTATGGACGGGTCGCGGAGATCACCGACCCGTTCGGCACCCGGTTCAGCGTCGGAGCCCGACCACAGAGGTGAATGAGCTGAACGAGCCCGCCACGTAGGGCAAGCCGGTGATCACAATTGTGGACCTCGGCGGCGAAGACCAGCGCGTCCCGCGGTGGCCGCGCCGTGTTCAGTTTCCGCCGACGACCTGCGGAGGGGCGGGAGACTGGGCCCGGTGGGCCCACTGACCTGCCCGTTATCTGTCAGTCGTGGGGAGGTCGACCAGCAGCGTTGTCCCCTGCCCGGGCGGGCTGCTGACCGTGATCGTTCCGCCCAGCGCCTCGACCCGGTCGGTGAGCCCGACCAGCCCCGAGCCGCCTCCGACGGCGGCACCGCCGACGCCGTCGTCGCGGACGGACAGATGCAGGTGCGAGTCACGCTCCTGCACGTCGACGTACGCAAGGATCGCCTTGGCGTGCTTGGTGACGTTGGCGAGCGCCTCGGAGACGACGTAGTACGCCGCGACCTCGACCGGCTCGGGCAGTCGGGTCGGGACGTGCACGGCTAGCTCGACCGGGACGGCGCAGCGGCGGGCGAGCCCCTTGAGTGCTGGGCTCAGTCCGCCTTCGGAGAGGATCGCCGGGTGTATGCCGCGCGAGATCTCACGCAGGTCGTCCAGTGCGTCCCGCAGGCCGTCCGCGACCTGGGCCAGCCGCGCTTTCAGCTCGGGCAGCTCGGGTGGCGCCGCGGCCTCGGCGGAGCGCAGGTCCAGGGCCAGCGACACCAGCCGCTGCTGGGTTCCGTCGTGCAGGTCGCGTCCGATCAGCCGCCTCGCCTGGTCGCCGGCCGCGACGATCCGCGTTCGCGACGCGGCCAGCTGGGCACGGCTGCTGTCGAGCCTGCTCGCCATGGTGTTGAAGCTGCGTTGCAGCAGCCCGATCTCACCCAGACCGTGCTCCGGCAGGCGCGCCCGGAAGTCGCCCCCGGCAAGCCGACCGGCCATGGCGGCCGCCCGGCGGACCGGCTGGAGAATCGCGCTGCTCAGGTACGTCGCGAACACGACGATGAGGACGAGCGACCCGGCAAGGCCACCGCCCGCCGCGGCGACTGAGCGGTGGGCAACCGCGTCGGAGTGATGCTGCCGCGCGTCCGCGAGACCGCGCTCGGTCGCCGCGAACCGGTCGAACTCGGCGCGCATGGCGTCCACGCGCCGCTTGCCCTCCTCAGTCGCCGCCGCGGTCCGGGCGGCCTCCGGGTCGCGCCGCATGGTGCCGACCAGAGGTACGGAGTAGTCCTCGAGGTAGGACGTGGCGGCCTGAGCGATCCGCTGGCCCCGAGCCTGCTGCTCGGGGTTGTCCGCGACGAGCCGCTGCAGCGTCCTCGTCTGCTCCGGGAATGAGGTCCGGGCCGCCTGCCATGGTTCGAGGAACCGCTCCTGGCCGGTGATGACAAAGCCGCGCTGGCCGGTCTCCAGGTCCACGATGAGGCGTTCAAGCTGGTTCGCGTTGACGAGCACCTGCTCGGAGTGCCGAGCCAGCCGTTCCGCTGTCCGCAGGTCGTCGACCGAGACGAGCAGGACGGCGAAAGCGGCGCCGACGACGAGCATGAGCAGGCCAATGGCCACAGCCGTGCGAGAAGACAGCCCGCCGCTCACGCCGGCGTCCCGACGGACGATGCGAGCATTCAGACCACCGCTCCCCGGCTGGAGGCTCTACCAAGGCCGGTGCAGGTACCCCGGCAGAGGCTAATCAATAATGCTGGCCATGACGAGGAGCGCCGAGCCTCGACGGCTCGGCCCCAGTGGAACAGTGACGGCTGGAACGGCCCAGCAGTGACCGCGTTGCGGGTGGTCCTAGCCGAGGACGACGTCCTGCTCCGCGAGGGTCTCGCCAGCCTGCTCGACCGTTCGGGCTTCGAGGTGGTGGGGCAGGCCGGCGACGCCCCGCGACTGCTGGCGCTGGTCCGCGCGACCGTGCCCCAGCTGGTGGTGGTCGACATCCGGATGCCGCCGACCCACACCACCGAAGGGTTGGAGGCGGCCCGCGAGATCCGCGCGGAGCTGCCCGAGACGGCCATCCTGGTGCTGTCGGCTCACGCCGAGGTCGAGCACGCGATGGAGCTGCTGGCCGGCGGCAAGGGGATCGGCTACCTGCTCAAGAGCCGGGTCACCGACGTGGACGAGTTCATCGACACGCTCGAACGGGTCGGCAGGGGCGGCTCGGTCGTGGATCCGGCGCTGGTGCAGGAGCTGGTGTCCGCGCGTCGGCGCGACGACCCGCTCGCGGTGCTCAGCGTGCGGGAACGCGAGGTGCTGGGGTTGATGGCGGAGGGACGCTCCAACGCAGGCATCGCCCGCCGGCTGTGGGTCACCGAGGGCACCGTGGAGAAGCACGTCCGCAGCATCCTCACCAAGCTGAACCTCCAGGAGACCGACGACGACCACCGCAGGGTGCTCGCCGTGGTCACCTTCCTCGAGGCCCGCTGACAGGGTCCGCTCGGCCGCCACTGCCACGCCCCTCCAGCAGGTCGCGGATGGCGCTGGCAGACAGGTCGGCCTTGGATAGGAACCCGACCGCCGGGCTCGCCGCAATCAGGTCCGCGTAGTCCTCCTCGGCGTGCGTCGAGACCAGGATGACCGGGGACACCGCCCGGCCGCCGTCGCCGTGGAGCCGCCTGGCGAGCTCGAAGCCGCTCTCACCGCCGAGGTCGATGTCCACCAGGGTGACGTCGGGCCGCAGCTCCTCTGCCCGGCGCAGCGCCTCGGCACCGTTCGCCGCGACGGCGACGACCGTGATGCCCTGCCGCTCCAGCAGCCCGCGCGCAGCGTCCAGGAAACGCGGGCTGTCATCGACGATGAGGCAGCGGAACATCACATGGCCAAGCTTCCATGGGCGGCTGCGCGAGAACATTCCAGCTACCTAGAAGATCGGGACCAGGACGGGAACGCCAGGTCGCAGATCGGAAGCCGCCGGCGGCCGCTCGGTCGCATTCGGTGTGATAGCCGGCAGAGCGCGTCAGCTGTCGATTGCTTGCAGCTAGCGGGCACCGTCCGATGCCGGACGGCCGGGGGGTCAGAAGCGGTGCTGGCCGTGACGACACGCGGCCGCCGACCGGGTGACGCTGTCAGCACCGGTCTGCCGACGACGCGTGAAAATCCACTCCCTGGCGACGTTTGGTTCCAGGCCACGGGGTGAGCTCTCGGCGGTCGTTGAACGGTCCAGGTTGGTGAGCATCCCCACACTTCCACGCAGGCAGGTGAGCCCATGAGTACGGCCCAGATCGCGTTGACATTCCCACCCTCGGCTTTCGTACCGGTGGTCCTCGGCTTCTTCGGACTGGGCGTTGGCTACCTCATCTACGGCCCGCAGGAGCTGCTCGGCTTCCCGGGGCGAGACCCCCGGGTCGATCGAGCCAACGGCGCGTGGGGAATCTGGATGCCGGGGTTCTGTCAGTTCCTCACCGGTGTCTACCTCTTCATCGGCTTGACCTGGTTCCAGGTCTTCAGCAACAACAAGGCCCTGTACATGGCCGCGCTGGCGTTCAGCGCCTACGGCATCCACTGGTTCGCGCTGGGCTGGAACCGGCTCCAGGGCGCCGACGCCCGACCCAACGGGTACATGTCGATCCCGTTCGTGATCATCTCGGTGCTCGGGCTGACGGTGTTCTTCCGCGCGGACAGCTGGCCGGTGGGGGTGCTGTTCGCCGGCCTGGCCGCGGTGTACGTCGCCGAGTTCTTCGCCAGCTTCAGGCTCGGAGTGCGGACGACCGCCGACGGGCAGGAGACGGTCAACGTTGGCGAGAAGGCCCTCGGCCTGGTCCACATCGTCGTCGGCCTGTGGCTGATGTACCTGACATTCGCCACCACGCTGAACATCGCGTCGGGCTTCCACCTGCCCGGCGGCTGAGGTCGCCGGTAGCGCCATCGCCGCCAGCAACCGTCGCCGACTCTTGCTGACTGGAGTGCCCGGATACCTGCCAGCCGGTAACGGAGTTGGGCGCTGGCGGCGACGACGTAGCCAGGCCTGGACGCGATGGTGGACGGCGTGTGGCACGAACGGCCCGTCCTGACCGCCCGCTGTCACCCCTGAGGAGCGCCATGACCGCCATCGCTGATCGGCCCGTCCGGACGCTGCTGTCCATGCAGCTGCGCTGGATCGCCGTGCTGGTCGTCGGATCGGCGCTGTACGCGGCGGTTCTCGTCGCCCTGCTGGGCACCGGTGACGTCCTGTACGTGCCGTCGCTGCTGCTCCTCGGCGCCGCGATCGTGCCGGTCACGTTCATCACCTTCGTCGGTGGCCTGCAGCGGCGCGGGCTGTCCTTCCTCCAGGTGGCCGCAGCTGCCGCCGTCGGTGGTGTCGTCGGCATCGTGGTCGCCGGGTCGTTGGAGTACGAGACGGTCAGCCGGTCCGGGTCGCTGCCGACCTGGACCATCGGTCTGATCGAGGAGTCGGCCAAGCTCGTCGTTCCCGCCGTCATCCTGCTCTGGCGCAAGCCGCGACCGCTGGACGGGGTCGTGCTGGGGGTCGCGGGCGTGTGACGAGCTGCTGAACCGCGTCGTCGCCGTCAAGCAGCTCACCGCGCCTGACCCGCATGCCCTGGCCGAGGCCCGCATCGCCGCCCGGGTGCGGCACCCGAACGTGGCCGCAGTACACGATGTCCTCGAGCACGGCCAGTCGCACTGGCTGGTGATGGACTACCACCCCGCCGGCACCCTCGCCACCCTGCTCCGTGGCCGGCGCCGGCTACCGCCGGCGATAGTCGCCGCGCTCGGCCTGCAGCTGCTCGCCGCGCTCCAGGCGGTGCACAACGCCGGCGTCGTGCACTGCGACGTGAAACCCGCGAACCTGCTCCTCGGCGACGACGGCAGACTGGTGCTGATCGACTTCGGGATAGCCGAAGCCGCCGGCGGCGACCCCGCCGGGCGGACCGGGCGGAACGGTGACGTCGTCGTCGGCTCCCCGCCGTACATGGCGCCCGAACTCGTCCGCGGCGAAGCACCTTGCCCCCCAGCCGACCTCTGGTCGCTCGGAGTGACCCTTTACACCGCCGTCGAAGGCCGACCGCCTTTTCGGCAGGGCGATCCGGCGCCGACTCTGGCGGCTGTCCTCCAGGACCCCACCCGCACCGGCCCGACTCGCCGGCCCACTACAGCCATTACTAGCGCGGCTCCTGGTCAAGGACCCGGCCGGACGACCCTCCCACGACACGGTCCACGCGCTGCTCGCAGCCGCCCACCCCGCCACGCCCAGTCCTAAGACCCTCATCTCGCCGCGCACCGGACCCGACCTCCGCCCGGCCGAAGCCGGGACGACCAGTGCCTGGCTCGGTACGTCACCGACTTCAACGCGGGTGTGGTGACCCAGGTCGACGTGGCCGGCGGGGTCGAACCGTTCCCGACCGCGTCGACCAGGCCGCGTGCGGGCAGCCAGCCGCGCGGCATCACGGTGGACGCGAGTGGCGACGTGTGGTGGGCGCAGTCCGGAACCAACAAGATCGCCATGCTGAACCTCACGTTCTAACATCGCAACAGGAGCGTTGGAGAAGGTGACGAAGGGTAGCGATGCCGGTCCCCGCGGTTCAGCAGAGCCCCGGGGAGGCGCAGGGGCTGCCGAGCGGCTGGCGCGGCGCGCTCGGTGGCGGGCCAGGCCGCGACCGTGGGGGCCGCCGCGGTTGCTCGGACTCTGCGCGCGTAACGACAGCGGCACCAATTAGGCTGCGTCCGTGACTTCCGGCCCGGTCATCGTCGGCGCGGGCCCGGCTGGTCTCGCCGTGGCCGCTGCGCTCGGCCGACAGGGTATGTCCTGCTCGGTTCTTGAGCGGGCAGCATCAGTGGGTGCAGCCTGGCAGGGCCGATACGACAGCCTGCGGTTGCATACCGTTCGGTGGCTATCCGGCCTTCCTGACGCGGGAATCCCTCGGCGGTACGGACAATGGGTCGCCCGCGACGACCTTGTCGCGTACCTGCACGACTATGCCCATCGGTTCGCGGTGCATCCGGAATTCGGGGTGGAGGTGATCCGGTTGGACCGTGCGGGTGCGAACTGGCGGGTGGAGACGTCTGCCGGCCCTCGTCTGGCGTCGGTCGTCATCGTCGCGACGGGCTACAGCCGCACACCCTACGTGCCGGACTGGCCGGGCCGCGACGCGTTTCCCGGCACCCTGCTGCACTCCGCGGACTACCGGGAGCCCTCGCCGTACAGCGGCCGGCATGTGCTTGTCGTCGGCGCCGGCAACTCGGCGGCCGAGGTCGCTGTCGACCTCGTCGGGGCCGGCGCTCGCGTCGACCTGTCCGTGCGCACGCCGCCGAACATCGTGCGACGGGACACTCTTGGCGTGCCGAGCCAACTCCTCGGAATCGCCCTCAAACGGACGCCGGAGCGAGTGATGAACCCCGTGGCCACCTTGCTCCGCCGGCTCACCGTGCCCGACGTTTCGCACCACGGCTTGCCTGCGCCGGCGGGTGACGGGTTCACGCAGTTCCTGCGTACCCGAACGGTCCCGATCCTCGACCACGGTTTCGTCCACGCCATCCGCGCGAACCACATCAGAGTCGTGGCGGCGGTCGACCGCTTCAACGAGGCCGAGGTACGCCTGGCCGACGGTGCCACGCTGCGCCCCGACGCCGTCATCTGCGCCACCGGCTACCGCCCCGACCTGGGATCGCTGGTCGGCCATCTGGGAGTGCTCGACGAGCGCGGGATGCCCCGGGTCCACGGCGCGAGCACGCCCCCGCACCTGCCAGGGCTGTACTTCGTCGGCGTCACCGTCGAGCTGGCCGGGCTACTACGCGAGATCGGCCTCGAGGCCCGGGCGGTGGGCCGCGCGCTGGCCGAGCGACACGTCGCCGCATAGCACCGTGTGAGCGTCGAGAACCGCGGCCGTCGAGGGGCCGGCGACGCCGGTGGGCAGCACCGGGCGTGTTGCCGGTGGGCTCGCGGAAGGGGATCATCGGGCGTGTGCGGAGCGGTGACCTCCCCGGCCAGCGACCAAGGGATGCCGGGGGTATGAGCGGGCGCGCCGGACTTAGCCGCGACGAGTGGAGCACGCTGCAGTTCGCCCCGTTCTGGATGCTCGCCGGGGTGGTGGGTGCCTACCGTGGCTTCGACATCCTCGAGTACGAGGCGTTCTCGCGGTCGGTGGAGTTGGCCGCCTCGGCTCCGGGGCGGCTCAACCGCGAGTTGATGACCTCGGTCGCGACGGACCTGGAACGGGTCGCCGGCGAGTTCGCAGCTGACCCGCGCTCGATCGGATGCGGCCTTTGCGAGGTTGCGACGATCCTGAACAACGTCCCGACCGAGGAAGCCGAACTGCTGAAGAGCGCGCTGGTGTCGGCGATCGGGGAAGGTGTCGCGCGGGCGCGCGGACGGTTCGGTCGGGTGATGAGCGAGCAGGACGCGGACAATCTCGAGCTAGTCGCTCAGTTCCTCTCCTGAGGATGTCCTCCGGCCGCGCCTCGGCCGCAGCCGGCTTGCGAACCCTCGGTGGCTCCAGCCGGTCCTGATCCCGCTGTCCCCGGGGTGAACGCCTACGCCGGGACGGAGCTGACGCCTGTGCCTCGCGGCCGGCCTGCGCGAGGTGGCACGATGACGGCGCGTGGGCGGGTCTGATGAGGGGGACGCGATGACGGTGCGGACCAAGATCCTGCTGGACGAGGCGGCGATGCCGGCGCGGTGGTACAACCTGGTGGCTGACCTGCCCGAACCGCCTCCGCCGCCGCTGCACCCGAGGACACATGATCCGGTGGGGCCCGATGACCTCGCCCCGCTCTTTCCCATGGCGCTCATCGCCCAGGAGGTGTCGGGAGAGCGGTACATCGACATCCCCGAGGCGGTCCAGGATGTCTACCGGCTGTGGCGGCCGTCGCCGCTGTACCGGGCGCACCGGCTGGAGAAGGCGCTCGGGACGCCCGCGCGGATCTACTACAAGTACGAGGGTGTGAGTCCCGCGGGATCGCACAAACCGAATACGGCCGTCCCACAGGCCTACTACAACGCGGCCGAAGGCGTGCGGCGCCTGACCACGGAGACGGGCGCCGGGCAGTGGGGGAGCGCGTTGGCGTTCGCCTGCAGCCAGTTCCAGCTGGAGTGCGAGGTCTGGATGGTCGCCGCCTCGTACCGGCAGACGCCGTACCGGCGGTCGATGATGCAGACGTGGGGCGCTACGGTCCACCCCAGCCCGTCGCCGCTGACGCAGTCGGGCCGAGCGGTGCTCGCCGAGGACCCCGACAGCCCGGGCAGCCTGGGCATCGCGATCAGTGAGGCGGTCGAGATGGCCGCCCAGGCCGAGGACACGCACTACGCCCTCGGCAGCGTCCTCAATCACGTCCTGCTGCACCAGACCGTGATCGGCGAGGAAGCGATAAGCCAGCTCGCGCTGGTGGGCGACATTCCTGACGTCATCGTCGGCTGCACCGGAGGCGGGTCGAACTTCGGCGGGCTGGCCTTCCCATTCCTGCGGGAGAAGCTGGCAGGCCGGATGGACCCCATCATCCGCTGCGTGGAGCCGGCGGCCTGCCCCAGCCTCACCAAGGGCGAGTACCGCTACGACTACGGCGACACCGCCGGCCTCGCACCGATGGTGAAGATGCACACGCTGGGCCACGACTTCATCCCGGACCCCATCCACGCGGGCGGGCTGCGCTACCACGGCATGTCGCCGCTGCTCAGCCACGTCTACGAGCTGGGCCTGGTCGAGGCCGAGGCCATCGGCCAGACCGAGTGCTTCGAGGCCGGTGTGCGCTTCGCCCGCACCGAGGGCATAGTCCCGGCCCCGGAGCCGACGCACGCGGTCGCGGCGGCCGTCCGCGAGGCCCGACACTGCACGGAGACGGGCGAGGCCAAGGTGATCCTCACCGCGCTGTGCGGGCACGGCCACTTCGACATGGCCGCCTACGACGCCTACTTCCGCGGCGAGCTGTCCGACTTCGACTATCCCGAGGAGCGCGTCCGCGCCTCGATGGCGCGGGTGCCGGTAGTCGCCGGCTAGTTCGCTGCGGGCGGCAGACGCGACGACGGCGGCGTGTGGTGGTTCGGCACCTGGCCATCCTGGCCATCGCGGCGGTGGCCGGGTGTTCGCCGGGATCGGGCGCGGGGACTGCTTCGACGGCGGCGCCGCGGGGGTCGTCCTCCTCGACCTCGGCGAAGGCCGGTCGGGGCGCGGCGTGGACCACGTACTTCCGTGATCGGGGGCGCAGCGGCGTCGCGCCCGACGGCCCGGACAGGCCGGCGTCCGCGCGGCGGCAGTGGTCGTCTCCCCTACTCGACGGCGAGGTGTACGCGCAGCCGCTGCTCGTGGGCGGCCGGGTCGTGGTGGCGACTGAGAGCGACACGGTCTACGCGCTGGACGCCTCGGATGGAGCCGTGGTGTGGAAGACGCACGTAGGGGAGCCCGTGGCGGGGGACTCGCTGCCCTGCGGCAACGTCGACCCGGTCGGCATCACGGGCACGCCGGTCGTGGACGCCGCGGCGCAGCGGGTCTACGCCGCGGGGATGGTGCAGCCCGGTCGGCACGAGCTGTACGCCCTCGACCTCCCGACGGGGAAGGTGGCCGCGTCGGTCGTCGTCGACGCGCCCGGTGCCGACCCCGCGGTCCACAACCAGCGCGGCGCGCTCTCCCTGTCGAACGGGAAGGTGCTCGTGCCGTTCGGTGGCCGCTTCGGCGACTGCGGTGACTATCACGGTCGACTGGTCGCCGTCCCCGTCACCGCATCCGGGCTCGGCACCCCGCCGCCGTACTCGCTGCCGACGCAGCGGGAAGGCGGGTTCTGGGCGCCCTCCGGGGCCACGGTCGACGATGCCGGGAACATTTTCCTGACCAGCGGCAACAGCGCGAGCGGCGCCAAGTACGACTACGGCAACAGCGTCATCCGGCTCGGCCCTGGCCTGAGGCTCGAGGACTCCTTCGCGCCCACGGATTGGCAGTCGATGAACGCCGCCGACGCCGACCTCGGCTCAACCGGCCCGGTCCTGCTGCCGAACGGCCGGGTGTTCCAGGTGGGCAAGACCGGCATCGGGTACCTCCTCGACGCCGCCGACCTCGGCGGTGTCGGCGGCCAGCTCCACGACGGCAAGGTGTGTGATGGCGCCGCGTTCGGCGCGGCCGCTCACCGCGGCACTACGGTCTTCGTGCCCTGCACGGGCGCGGTCGTCGCGGTCACCGCCAGCGCCGACCGTTTCGACACGGCCTGGACCGCCGAGACGTCGACGCCTGGGCCGACCATCGTCACCACCGGCGCGGTGTGGGCGGTCGCCACCGGCTCTGGCGAGCTGCTCGCGTTGGACCCGCAGACCGGCGAGAAGCTGTTCTCTCAGAGCATCGGGTCTGTCCCGTCCAGGTTCACGTCCCCGGCCGCCGGTGGCGGGCGGGTCGTCATCGGCGTGGGCCGGAGGATCGTTGCCTTCGGCGACTAGCCCTGCCGGTCATTGACCGGCTCCCGCACCAAGCCAACGCGTTCATTGCGACCGGGCACGGGATGCTCGGCGTCACGCTGGGACCGGCCACCGGCAAGGACTACGTCGCCACCGGCCACCGGTTCTCACGCCGTTCCAGTTCACCCGCCTTGCCCGGTATTGAGCCCACCCTCGTGGATTGACTTGCCCAGGGCCCGACGTCGGTTCGTGCTGTCCCGCGGAGTGCTCAGCCGACCCGTCCTGACGACCCGCGCCTGTATAGGTTGTTGGGGTGAGTTGGAGCAGCACCAGGAGGTGCAGCCGATGCCGCACGACCTCGGCTACGACGACAAGACCGCGCTGATCGTGGTTGACGTCCAGAACGACTTCGCTGATCCCGAGGGGAGCCTCTACGTTCCTGGGGGAGAGAGCACCATCCAGTTCGTCAACGAGCAGATCGCCCGTGCCCGAGGCGCCGGGGCGCTGGTCGTGTACACCCAGGACTGGCATCCGGAGTCCACCCCGCACTTTCAGAAGGACGGCGGGGTGTGGCCGGTCCACTGCGTGATGGGTACGTGGGGAGCCGAGTTCCACCCCCGGCTCGAGGTGGTTGGTCCGGTGGTCCGTAAGGGCTCCCACGGCGAGGACGGGTACTCCGGGTTCATGATGCGCGATCCCGAGACGGAGGAGGAGAAGCCGACCGAGCTTGACGGGATCCTCAAGGACCACGGCGTGCGGCGGGTTGTGGTCGTCGGGCTCGCGCAGGACGTCTGCGTCAAGGAGACCGCGCTGGACGCGGCCGAACGCGGGTACCACCTCGACGTTCCGGATGCTGGGACGCGACCGGTCAACCTGCGGGAGGGCGACGAAGAGCGGGCCTGGGAGGCCATCCGGCGGGCCGGCGGGCACGTGCTCTGACCCGGTGACGGCCTCCCCGGAGGTCGCTTGGCGGGGCTGTGTGTGTCGTGGTCGGGTCAAGCCGGCAGCCGTTCGCTCAGCTCATCCTCGGCGGACGACGGCCGAAGGCGGGACTACCGCAGGTGGGACCGCCCGTGATCGCGCACCATCGGAGCCGCGGCCGGCGGTCGTGCCTCCCGACGCGGTCCCGACCGTCGATCGTCGACGCGCCGGTACTCCCGAGCTCGGCGACTGGGGGGCTTGTGGCTAGCGCAGTACGCGGTAGCTGAGGTGCGTGACGAGGTCGTTGCCGACGGCCCCGATCGGCTCGAGGGTGATGTCGGCAACGCCGTCGAAGAGCCGCTCGCCCGCGCCGAGGACCACCGGCGCGACGTGCAGCCGTAGTTCGTCGACGAGCCCTGCGGCGAGGTGCTGGTTCACCGTCGCGGCCCCGCCCGCGATCGCAATATCCGCGTCGCCTGCCGCGGCGCGCGCCTGGGCCAGCGCGGACCCGATCCCGTCCGTGACGAACGTGAAGGTCGTCCCGCCCTGCATCGGCAGCGGCTCGCGCGGATGGTGGGTGAGGACGAAGACCGGCGCGTGGTACGGCGGGTCGTCGCCCCACCAGCCCTTCCAGCCCTCGTCCCAGGCGCCGCGGCCGGGGCCGAACATGTTGCGGCCCATGACGTAGGCGCCGGCGGCGTTCATCCCCTCGATGGCCGCCGCGTTCACCTCGGGCTGCTCGAACATCCATCGGTGCAGTCGCCCGCGCGGGCCGTCGCCGAACGGCTCCTCCAGCCGCTGGTCGGTGCCCGCGACGAACCCGTCGACGGACATCGCCATGTCGCACGTCACCTTGCTCACGCTGCTGTCCTTTCCCATGGGGTGGGAATCGCTCGTCTCACCCTGTAGTCGGAGCGGGCGGCCCGTCCTCGACACCGGCCGACTCAGCTTCCGGCCGCCTTCCGGGCACCGGATTGCTCTCACAACCTCGCCGCCGCCGCCCGTGGCTTCGTCTCGGCCGACCAGAGCCCGGCGGCGAGCCCGTCGACGAGAACGTTGCCTGCGCTACTTGGCGATTCCGACAACCTGCTTGATCGTCTCGGGTTGGTCGAGCACGCGGAGCATGAGGTGGGCGACATCGGCGCGGGGGACGGACCAGCCGCCGCGCAGGTTCTGCCCGTATGCCGTCCGGTAGATGCCGGTCAGTGGCTTGTCGGTCAGACGCGGCGGTCGCACGATCGTCCAGTCCAGGCCGCTCTCGCGAAGGACGTCCTCCATCCGCGCGAGATCGGCATAGTGCGTGCGGAGCGCGGCTTTTCCTAGCGGACTGAACAGGTGCCGCATGAAGAACCCGTCGCCTGGATCGTGCCTCGGAGGCTTCGGTCGGCCAGGCGAAGGCACGGTGCCGATCGGCGCGGCGCTGACAACGACGATGCGTCGTACGCCGGTTGCCTGCATCGCCCGGACGATCGCCTGGGTGCCCTGCGCAGCGACCCCGGCCTCGGCGTTCGACCGTGGGCCAAGACCGGAGAGGACCGCGCCGGCTTCGTCGATCGCCGACTCGAGCGCCGCCGGGTCCGCCGCCGCCAGGTCAGCCCTGACGACGCGTACCTGTTCGGACAGCTTCTTCGGGTCCCGTACGACTGCTGTGACGTCGTGTCCAGCGGCGATGGCCTGCTCGAGGATTTGCCGACCGATACCGCCGGTCGCCGCGAAGATCGTCAGCTTCATCTGCTGCTCCCTGCCTGTACGGGTACCGCTCTGCCAGGTACCCTTACCTGTACTCCATACGATACGAGAACCGTATCATACGACTTTGAGGTGGCCCCCCTATGACTTCCGTTACATCCGAGGATGCGGAGGCAGGCCGGCGCAGACGGCGGTTGGTCACTGCGATCAAGGAGTCACTGCGCGAGCTGAGCATCCAACTGTCCCTGCTCAACCACCACGTCGGCGCACATGTCGAGCTCAAGGACGTCGACTTCGACTGCCTCGAGCTCATCAACCGCCACGGTCCGCTCAGCCCGAGCGTCCTGGCCCGGCGCGCCGGCCTGCACCCCGCCACCTTGACCGGCATCCTCGACAGACTCGAACGCGGCGGCTGGGTCAAGCGCGACCGCGATCCTGACGCGGCAGACCGCCGCGCGGTCACGGTCCGGGCCCTGCGCGACCGCACCGCCGAGGTGTTCCGCCTTTACGCTGGGATGAACACCTCGATGGACCAGATCTGCGCTGGGTACGCAGACACCGAACTCGAACTACTCGCCGACTTCCTGCGCCGCACCACCAACGCCGGACGAGACGCCACCGACGAACTGGCCACCGACTGAGGCGACGGACACGTCCCGTTCCACTGAACCGCCTCCTCCGACATCCGACCCCTGCCGATGTCAGCATGCTCATGCGGCTTTTCGCGGTGACGGCAGAGTGTCGGGGGTCTTGCTTCCAATCGCCGGCTCGGTGCCGTCGTTTCACAGTGACGACGTGCTTCGGGACGACATGACATTGGTAGGCTCCGCCAGTTCGGGGCGGTCGATCTCAGCCGCTAGTCAGGACGAAGCGGCTGTCGACCACGTGCTTCCGGCTTAGCCACCGGCGGGCGTGTTGAGACCGGTCTAGCGTCGGCTTTGGGGGTGGTCGGGTGCGAGTCCTGGTCGCGACGACGGCGGGCGCGGGACATCTCGCCGCCCTGGTCACCTTCGGCCTGGCGTGCAGAACCGCTGGGCACGAGGTGCGGGTGGCGGCGGGCGCGTCGTTCGCCGACGCGGTCGGGCAGGTGGGGTTGGCCCACGCGCCGTTCGCCGACGCGGCGCCTGACGCGCTGCGAGCGGTATTCGGACAGCTGCCGCGGCTCACGGTGCGGGAGGCGAACGACGTTGTCCTCCGCGACGTCTTCGGTCGGCTCGACGCGCAGGCGGCCTTGCCGGGGCTACGGGCAACAGTCGAGGCATGGCGGCCGGACGTGGTCGTCCGCGAGCCGGCGGAGTTGGCGTCGTACGTGGTGGCCGAGGAGTTCGGGCTGCCCCACGTCCAGGTCAACATCGGGTTGGACCGGTCCTTGGACGAGATGGTCGGCCTGCTGGAGGAACCGCTGCACGAGCTCGGCTGCGCGGGAGGAACCGCGCGACTGCGGGCGGCGCCCCGATGGACGCTCCTGCCGCCCTCGTTCGACGTCCCCGCCGCCGGGACCGCTCCCGCGCCCCGCAGGTTCCGCGAGACGCCCGGCCTGAACCGCGACGCCGCCGCACCGCCCGATTGGTGGCGCAACAGCACCAACCAGCTCGTCTACGTCACCTTCGGCAGCGTCGCCGCCGGGCTCGGCCTGTTCCCCGACTTCTACGCCGCGGTGATCGAGGCGCTCGCCGACGTCCCGGCCCGGGTGCTGATAACGCTCGGGCAGGCCGGTGCACCCGAGACGTTGGGCACCCTTCCCGACAACGTCCACGTCGAGCGATGGTGGCCGCAGCGGGACCTCATGCCGCACGTCGCCGCGGTTGTGGGCCACGGCGGGTTCGGGACCACACTGCTCGCTCTCGCGGCGGGCGTTCCGCAAGTCGTCGTGCCCCTGTTCTCCCTCGACCAGTTCGACAACGCCGCCCGGGTCGCCGAGGTGCGAGCGGGCGTCGCCGTGCAGAGGCCCGATGCAGTCGATCGCGTCTTCGGCTCGGTCCTGCCCGCCGGGCCGGCCGTGCTCGACCGTCTCCCCGACGCCGTTCTACAGGTCCAGGCTCAGTCCAGACGTTCGCGAGACCCCGGTAAACCGCGGTCAGGCCTCCGGCTGGCCGATGTTGACCATCCACGGGACGCCGAACCGATCCACGCACATGCCGAACTCGTCGCCCCACATCTGCTTCTCCAGGGGGACCGACACCGTGCCGCCGTCGGACAGCTTCCCCCAGTAGCCGCGCAGCTCGCCGGCGTCGTCCCCGCTGAGGCTCACCGCGATGTTGTCGCCGGGGTTGTGCTGCATCCCGGTCGGGGTGTCGGCGCCCATGATCGTGAATCCGCTGTCGGTCTCGAGCATGCCGTGCATGATCTTGTCGGCGTCCGGGGAGTCCTGGGCGCCGTATTCGCCGAAGGTGTTCAGCCTCACGGTGCCGCCGAAGACGCGCTGGTAGAACTCCATGGCTTGCCGGGCGTTGTCCGTGAAGCTGATGTACGGGTTGAGACGAGAGGCCACCGGATGCTCCTTGCTTGCGCGAGGCAGAGGTGAATCCACGCAGACTAGCCTGAGCGCCGCTCACGGGCGAGGTTCCTGCGCTTCGGATTCGGCCCAGTCTCGGAGATGCCCACGTCGAGGTCGGCGAGGTGCTCCGCGACGTAGTCGCGCACGTCGTCGCGGACGGCGTCGGCGACCTTCTCCCTAAAGTGTGGGATGAGAACCTTGGGTGCGCGGGGTGCGCAGGCCGAGGATCCGGCGGCCGGCGTCGACCAGGTGCCGGCGCAGCGTGTCAGCGTCCAGGTCGCCGACCAGCTCGCCGCCGGCAGTGCTGGCGATGCCGGCGAGCGCCAGCACCGCGTTGATCCGGCCGGCCGGCTCCGGGGTGCTACCGGCCAGCAGGGCGAGCGGGCGCTCGACCAGCTCCGTGTAGTGCCCTCGGGCCCGGAACAGGTGGACGATCGCCTAGTCGGCAGCGAGCATCGCGGTCAGCTGGCGGTGCCGCAGGGCCAGGTCGACGAACCTGGTGAGCATGTGCTCCGCCCGGGCGCTCGGGGTGCGCTGCGCCGCGGCCGCCTCGATCACCGCCCGCATCTCGGTCAGCGCCGGCTCGGCCAGCGCGCCGAGCAGCTCATCGCGGGTGTGGAAGTGGTAGTAGACGGCGGCCTTCGTGATGCCCAGCTCGTCCGCAATCATCTGCAGCGAGGTGCCGGCGAAGCTGTGCTCAGCGAACAGCCGCAGGGCGGCGTCGAGGATGCGTTCCCGTGTGCGTTCGCCGCCGTTCGCGTCGGCCCGCGCGGCGGCGGGCGAAGGGGCGGCGGCCACGTTTCCTCCTGACAGTCCGGTCCGTGCGCGAGGAGTACGTGCACGGGGCCGATGCCTCCTCGGCGGTCGTCACCGGCTTCCGGCATGGCGCCCGGGTGGTCACCGCCGCCGCGATCATCATGACCAGCGTGTTCAGCGGCTTCATCCTCTCCGACCAGGTGCTGGTCAAGTCGATCGGCTTCGCGCTGGCGTTCGGCGTCCTCGTGGACGCGTTCGTGGTCCGGATGACGATCGTGCCGGCCGTAATGTCCCTGCTCGGCCGGGCCGCCTGGTGGCTGCCCCGCCCGCTGGACCGGATCCTGCCCGAAGTCGACGTCGAGGGCTCGGCCCTGACCGCGCCTTCGGCGCCCGCCCGCACCGATACCCGCGAGCCCGAGCTCGCGTCCCTGTGACGAAAGTCAGGCAGCCATGAAGTCCGTACAAACGGCCGCTCCCGGCGCGATCCGCGTCGTGGACATCGACCGCCCGGTACCCGGCCGGGACGACGTGCTGGTGCGGATCCGCGCCTGCGGCATCCAGGAATGGCTCACGGGCGCGCAGACCCACCCGGGCAGTTGGTGGCCCGACTTCGTCGGCTGGCTAGACGAGCGGGGCGGCGGGCAGAATCCGGCGCCCGAACAGCTCGGCGGGGGCGGCCTGGTCGACGCCCCCGGCACATACGTCTTCGATAGGTGACGCGCGGTGGCCGTTCGGCCGGACGATCGAGGTGCGCCGCGACAGTAGAGACCCAGTGGGGGGTGCGCGCAGTCGCTGCTTGACGATCACGGGGCTGCGTTCACTGGGCTGGGGGGAGGAGTGCGGCGATCATGAAGTCGCCGAGGAATCGTGCGTACCGCGGCAGGGACCAGCCACGCTGCAGGACGAGCAGGTCGTAGAGCTCGTCGGAGGTGCAGGTCCACAGGATGTCGGTCGCCTGGGCCAGGGTGACGCCCTCGCGCAGGTAGCCGCGCTGCTTCAGGAAGCGGGCGTGGTGCCGGGCGCGTTCGGCGCGGATGTCGTTGCTGGCATGTAGCAGCGCCGCCAGCTCGGGGTCGCTGGCCGCGGCGGAGCGGACCAGCCGCACGATCGGCGCCACGACCGAGGAGACCTCGCTGGTGAGGACTGCCCAGTTGCGCATGATCGTCCTCGGGTCGGTCTCGCGCTCGCGCATCGCATCGGCGCGCTGGAAGGCCGGGACCGGTTCCCGGCCGGTCAGGCCGCGGTCGTAGATGGCACGGACCAGCCCTGACTTGCCGCCGAACGCCTTGTAGATGGTCTCCGCCGACACGCCGGCCTCGCCGGCGATCGCGGCGATCGTGGTCGCGGCGTACCCGCCCTCCAGGAACTGCCGCTCCGCCGCGTCGAGGATGACCTGCCGGTTGCGGCCGGCCTGGGCCTGGCGGCCGCTGGAGTTGTAAGGACGCTTGGACTTGACGTTGGTCAACGGTTCGTTCCATACTCCTGTATCGGTTACAGTCGAGTGTAGCAGAGTGGGGGAACGTCATGGACCGAGCGGGCCAGGACCCGGCGGCGGTGGTGGAGCGGCTGCTGGAGGCGATCAATGCCCACGATCTCGAGGCGATGGTGGCCTTGTTCGCCGACGACTACGTCAACGAGTGGCCGGTCCATCCCCAGCGGGGCTTTCGCGGCAACCAGCAGGTCGGCCGCAACTGGAGCCAGATCTTTGCCACTGTGCCCGATCTGCGGGCTCGGCTGCCGCGCACCGCCGTGGACGGTGACACCGTCTGGACCGAGTGGGATATCTCCGGCACCCGAAGCGACGGAGCCGCGTTCCTGATGCGGGGCGTGTCCATCTTCGGCGTCAGCGAGGGCCGCCTGGCCTGGGTGCGGTTCTACCTCGAGCCGGTCGAGGAGACCAGCGGCGACGTCGACGCCTTCACCATGCGTGAGGTGGGCACCGCCGCCGGCGCGGACACGGCCGGGGTGCGGTCATGATCTCGGTGACCTGCCGGACCGGCACGCTGGATGGATACTCCGACGATCGTCCGACCGGTGGGAGCAAGCCGTGATCCTGGTCATCGGTGCCACCGGCCACGTCGGCTCGGAGCTGGTGCGGCTGCTCGCCGAGCGGGGCACGCCCGCTCGCGCCCTGATCCACTCGCCGGACAGGGCCGCCTCGATCCAGCGCCTGGGCCTGGAGGTCGCTCTGGGCGACTTCGAGCAGCCCGACACGCTAGATGCGGCCATGGCCGGCTGCGACCACGTGTTCTTGCTGTCGCCACCAAACCCCCGCCAGCCCGAGCAGGAACAACACGTGATCGACGCGGCCAAACGGGCCGGGGTCGGGCACGTGGTCAAGCAGTCTGTGCCGGGCGCGGACCCCGACGCGGGGGTGGTGTTTGGCCGCTGGCACGCGCAGATCGAGCAATCCCTGGCCCAATCGGGTCTGGCGCATACCCTGCTGAGGCCCAGCTACTTCATGCAGAACTTCCTCATGTCGGCGCAGCTCGTGGCCGAGCAGGGCGTGCTGTACGGCATGACCGGTGAGGCCCGGATCAGCTACATCGACGCCAGCGACATCGCCGCGGTGGCCGCCCAGGTGCTGACCAGCCCTGGGAACCACGGCACCAGCTATATGCTGACCGGGCCCGAGGCCCTGACGGCGGCGGAGGTGGCCGAGCGGCTGTCGGCGGCCACCGGACGCCAGGTCCGCTATGTCAACATGCCGCCTGAGGCCTTCAGGCAGGCGCTAGCCGGCGCCGGCCTGCCCGGCTGGCTGGTCGACGCCTTGGTTGAAGGCAACACGATGCTGGCTGCCGGCCACGGGGCGACGGTCACCGACGAGGTGGCCAGGTTGACCGGCCGGCCCCCGCGGACGTTCGAACAGTTCGCCGCGGATCACCGGGCCGCCTTCGGCGGCGAGCCGTCCAACTAGGTCTCACCCACGAACCACCGGCCCCCGGTGACGTGCCGGCAAGGCCCCAGAACCACGGGAACAGGGGGCCGCGGGTACGGTGCTGAGCGCGCGACTGGCGTCGCATGCATCGATCGGGTCGGGGGTAAGTTCGTCAGCATGACCGGTATGCCGTCCGATGGTTCCGAGGAACCTGCGCGGCAGCCGGGAGCCTCCACCGGTGCCGTCCCGTCGGCCGCCTCCTCGCCGCCGGCACCGCCCGCATCGCCGGTAGGGCCGGCCCAGCCGGGCCCGGTCGGGCTCGGCGACGGCAGCGCCCCGGCCGGCGCGGCCGAACCGGTCGGCGGCGGCCGGGTGACCAGCCCGGGCCCGCAACTCCCCGAGCACCGGATCGAGCGGACCCGCGCCGGCGGGCTCTGGGTGGCGGTCGCGGCGGCGGCGCTCGTGCTGCTGCTCCTGCTGATCTTCATCTTGCAGAACAGCCAGCAGGTCCGGGTGTCGTTCTTCGGCGCAGACGGGCACCTGCCGCTGGGGGTCGCGATGCTGCTTTCGGCGGTCGCCGGAGCGCTGCTCGTCGTGCTCGTCGGCACGGCGCGGATCGTCCAGCTCCGGCTGGTCGCCCGCCGCCACCGGGACGGGGACGCAGCGCTTCGCCGCTCCTGAGCGGCCGGGGTCAGCACGGCGCCCAGCAGAGGGCGGGCATGCCGGTGGCCGGGTCGACTCCGGTGAGCTGACACTGGCGAAAACGGCCTGGCGGCGGCTTTCGGCTGGACGTGGCGAAGGTCAGGCTGCAGCCCAAAGCGGTGGGGGAAGGCTTTGCGGCAGCGTGGTTGTCCCGCGGTGGCGGCGGGGGTGGAATGGCTGTGCTCGGCGTACCTGCTGCTGCCGTTTGTCCCGGTTCTCGGTGATGTGGTATCGGCGGCAGGCGCCGACGGACTGGAGAACGACAAGCTGGCCGGACGACCGAAGGAGGTGCCTGACGAAGAGACCGACGAGGTCGCGACGCGATCGGGCAAGGACCCGGCCGTCCAGGTGAGCAGATCCAGCGGAGAGGAGAAGCAGGTGCCGTACATCAAGGTTGGGGAGGAGAACTCGGGTTCCATCGACCTGTACTACGAGGACCACGGCTCGGGTCCGCCGGTGGTCCTGATCCACGGCTACCCTCTCAGCGGCCGCGCCTGGGACAAGCAGGTCCCGGTCCTGCTGGACGCCGACCGTCGGGTGATCACCTACGATCGGCGCGGGTTCGGGAAGTCCAGCCAGCCGACGTCCGGCTACGACTACGACACGTTCGCCGCGGACCTCAATACCCTGATGGAAAGGCTCGACCTGCGCGACGTCACGCTGGTCGGGCATTCGATGGGAACCGGCGAGGTGACCCGCTACCTGGGTGCCTACGGCTCAGCCCGCGTCGCGAGGGCGGTACTGACGTCCCCGATCCCGCCGTTCCTGCTGCAGACCGACGACAACCCGGAGGGCCTGCCCGGCAGCCTGTTCGAAGGGTTCATCCAGACCGCCAAGGCTGACACCCCGGCGTGGATGAAGGGCTTCCTCGACAACTTCTACAACATGGACGTCTACGGCGGCACGCTGGTCAGCGACCAGGCGTTTCAGGCCAGCTGGAACATCGCGACCGCCGCGTCAGCCACGGCGGCAGTGGCGTGCATCCCGACGTGGGAAACTGACTTCCGCGCCGACCTGCCCAAGATCGACGTGCCAGTGCTGGTTGTGCAGGGCGATGCCGATCGGATCCTGCCCTTCGACGCCACCGGGAAGCGCCTGCCCGGCCTGGTCAAGGACATCCAGCTGGTCGTCATCGAAGGCGGCCCGCACGCCATCGCCTGGACCCACACCGACCAGGTCAACCAGGCCCTCCTCGGCTTCCTCCGATAGCATCGAGATCGACACCGGCTAACGAGCCGCTGCGCCCCGCTGGTATTCCGGCTCCGCGGTGGACCCGCCTGGTGGGTCTGCGGGACGGCTGTGACTCCTCGAGGGGGCTTGACGGGATGATGCCGGGCCGCGCCGTGCCGCGGCCGGCCGGCCGCTTGGCGCTGGCCGGCGGGCTGGCGTTGGCCGTGGCCGCGGCGCTGTACGTGATCGGCCGGACCCATACCCCGAGCTACACAATGGGCCTGTTCGGTCAGCACGGCGTCGCCGTCTACCGCCTGAAGGCGCAGCTCGCGACCGTGATGTTGGGGCTGGCCCTGGCGCAGCTCACCTTGGCGCTGTGGATGTACCAGCGGCTCCCCGGAGCCGGCGCGGCACCGCCGCCGGTGCCGATGCTCCATCGCGCCGGCGGCACGACTTTGTTCCTGCTCTCGTTGCCCGTCGCCGTCCACTGCATGTTCGCCTACGGTGTGCAGCTTGGCGACTTGCGGGTAGCGCTGCACTCGGTGGCGGGTTGCTTCTTCTACGGGGCGTTCGCGGCGAAGGTGGTGATCGTGCGGAGCCGTCGGCTGCCGGGCTGGGCGTTGCCGGTCGCGGGCGGCCTGCTCGTCACCCTGATCGTCGTTATGTGGTACTCGAGTGCGCTCTGGTACTTCGACGGCTTCCGCCTGCCCCTACCGTGACACTGCCGCAGTTCCGCTGGCATTGAGGCCAGCGGTCAGGATTCCGGCTTCACGATCCCGAGCCGGTGGGCGATCGTGGCCGCCTCGACCCGGCTGCGCACGCCGAGCTTGCCGAGGATGTTGGAGACGTGCACCGTGGCCGTCTTGGGACTGATGAACAGCGTCTTGGCGATCTGTCGGTTCGTCCGCCCGACCGCGACCAAGGCGAGCACCTCCTGCTCGCGGGCCGTGAGGCCGAGTCGGTCGAGTGGCGATGGCGGCTGGGGTGCGGGCGGAGGGGTGGTCGCGGGATTGGTCCCTAGGTTGAGACGGCCGCGGCGGGCCAGGGCCTCGATCTCGGCGCGCAGCGGAGCCGCGCCAAGCTTGCTCGCCGTCGCGTGCGCGGCGCGCAGCGACGACTCGACCTGCTCGCGGGCGACGCCCCGGAGCAGCAGCGCCTCGGCCTCCCGCCAGCGGGCGTAGGCGGTCGGGTAGGGCTCGCCGAGCTGTTCCGAGGCCTCCGCGGCGGCCGCCCACAGGTCGGGGTCGCTGTGCCCGCTGAGCCGGGCGAACTCGGCCTCGCCGAGCGCCTCCTGGGCCTCGGTGCGAGGCGTGGGCACCCTGCCGTCGGCTTCCTCCGGCGACATCAGAGCGCGTAGCTCGCCGGCCAGTGCCATCCCGGCCCGGCGGGCCTCGAGGACCTCGTCGCCGGCGCGGCGGGCGTCTGCCCGCTCGGCGCGATCCGCCGCGGCGCGCAACCCCAGGGCGTACAGCGGCGCGCCGAAGATGAGATCCGAACCGGCGACCCGAAGCCCCTCAGCGACCGCGGCGTCGGCGTCGCTCAGGCGGCCCTCCCTGATGGCCAGCTCCGCCCTTGCGCTGAACAGCGGCGTCGCAAACCAGGGCTGCGTGACGGTCGGTGCGTAGGCCTCGCCTGCTACTGCCAGATGCTCGGCGGCCGAGGCGGCAAGACCTCGGGCGAGGTCGAGCTGGCTGCGGGCCGCGTGGATGTAGACGCGCGCGGCGGCGAGGTCGGGGGCCACGCGGTCCGCCGCGCGGTGCAGCAGCAGGTCGGCGTCGTCCCAGCGACCGAGGGCGAACAGCGCACGCGCGGCGGTCGCGGTGAGGAAGGGGCTGTGCCACCGTCCGAGCCCCTGCTTGGCCGCCAGTTCGGCGCCCTCCAAGGCGACCTCGGTTGCCGCCTCTAGCTCGCCGAACGCTTCCAGGAGGCCCGACAAGGTGGCTGAGGCGCGCGCGACGTCGTCGACCTTGCCGACCTCGTCCGCGATCCGGCGGGCCTCGGTGAGCTGCCTGACGCCCGCCTCGAGGTCGCCGAGGAAGGCGAGGTCGACGCCCAGAGCCCTGCGGGCATCGCCTTCCTCTGCCAGGGCGCCGATCTGGCGGGCGATCGCGATCGCCTCTTCGCACAGGTCGCGCGACTCGCGGTAGTGGCCCTGCCCGATCAGTGCCTCGCCGAAGGCGGCCAGGACCTGCGCACGCTCGGCCAGCGGCGGGCTCCTGGGCACCAGGCGCACGGCCGCCTCGTATTGGGCGAACGCACCCTCGCCTCCCGTCGCGCGCAAGTAGCCGCCGAGCCGCCCGTGCAGGAGCCCGGCCCGCACCGGGTCCTTGGCCGCGTCCACGTCGCCGAGCGCCGCCTGGGTCAGCGTGATGGCTCGGGCCGGGTCACCGGCCAGGTAGGCCGAGTCGGCCGCGTGCTGCAGCAGCGCGGCACGATCCCGGCCGAGTCGCTCTTCGGCGTCAGCCACCTGATCCCACAGCTCGAGTGCCGTCTCGAAGTGACGCTGGGCGTCGGCGAACCCGTAGGCCGCCTCGGACTGCAACCCCGCCTCCACGGCGGCGGCCAGCGCACGGGCTGGGTCGTGCGCCCTGACCCAGTGGTAGGCGAGCCGAGCGGGCGCGGCGAGCCGGTTACGCTCGGCGAGTTCGGGGCGATCGGTGAGCACGCGGGCGAAGCCGCCATGCAGCTGGGCACGCTCACCGGGCAGGAGCTCGGCGTACAGCGCCTCCTGGGTCAGCGCGTGTCGGAAAGCGTAGGTCTCTGTGGCGGGGTCGGGGACGAGGACTTGGTGGGCGACCGCGGCGCGTAACGCGGCCAGCAGGTTCGCTTCGGGCAGCTCGCTGACCGCAGCGAGCAGCTCGTGCTCGACCCGGCCGCTGGCTGCGGCGATCATCCGGAGCGTCGCCTGCGCGTCCTCGGGGAGGACCTGGATGCGGCTCAGCAGGACGTTCTCGAGACTCGGCGGCAGGCTGCGCCCGTCGCCCTGGCGGGTGGCGGCGAGCAGCTCCTCCGCGAAGAACGCGTTCCCCTCGGAACGGCGGTAGATCCGCCCGACGAGCTCGTCGTCTGGTCTCTTCCCGAGGATGCCGGCCAGCAGGTCGGCGACGTCGACCCGGTCGAAGCGGCTCACCTCGAGCCGCTCGACCCGTCCGCTGCGGTCCAGCCCGGCCAGGAACGGCCGCAGGGGATGCCGCCGGTCCAGCTCGTCGGTTCGGTACGTCAGCACGAGGAGCAGCGCTGCCCGCAGGTTGCGGACAAGGAAGGTGAGCAGGTCCAGGGTCGAGCGATCGGCCCAGTGCAGGTCCTCCACCACCAGCAAGGTCGGGGAGCGGTCGGCGAGGCGTTCCAGCAGGGCGAGGAACGCTTCGAACAGCCGGGCCTGCGCCGACGAGCCGACGGCGAGCCGGGCCGACGTCGACTCCTCGTCCTGCCTGAGCTCGGGCAGCAGGCGGGCCA
>WNGJ01000497.1_pt1 | contig 35697 bp, 35 predicted proteins | sample 5400611 | NCBI WGS metagenome assembly WNGJ01 (sample SAMN13153375, study PRJNA577476) | soil metagenome | isolation source: 40 cm soil or saprolite under Garry oak tree replicate 1 | place: USA:California | collected 2016-06-15
CGTAGACGAGCTCTTCCATCGTCGCGTGACCAAGGCCCTGAATCACCGCGCCGACGAGCTGACCCTCGACGATGGTCGGATTGATCGCGCGCCCCACGTCGCACAGGACGAAATGCGTCTCGGGACGGACCTCGCCAGTCGTCACGTCGACACCGACCACGGAGAGATGGACACCGAACGAGCCGATCGCGTGGGTAGTCTCGTGACGGTACTCCGCTTCGAGCGGACCACCGGCGAGCGCGGCGATCTCGCGCAGCGAGCACCGTCGATCGGGTACGCCGCGCACGTAGGCGGCGCCTGCCTCGAGCGTGACGTCGGCGGGACTGGCCTCGAAGTGGGCGGCCGCGAGCGCGACGATCTGCTCGCGCAGGCGCGTCGCCGCTTGATGCACGGCGGCGCCGGCCATCACCGCGGAGCGGCTGGCCGAGCTGCCCACGCCATGCGGCATCCAGCGCGTGTCTCCGAGATGCACGGCGATGTCGGCCGGCGGCACCTGGATGACCTCGGCGCACACCTGCGCGAGCGTGGTCGGGAGCCCCTGACCGAGCGAGGTCGCGCCGGCGGCCAGCACGATGCGGCCCTCGGTGGTCAGGGCCACCTTCGCGCTCTCGAATGGGCCGGTGCCCGACGTCTCCACGACCGCCGCGAGCCCGACACCGTACCTCACGTCGCCGCCGGCGGCGTTCAACTCGCGACACGTTGCCAGCCGCGCCTCGTACCGGCCGGCCTTCAGCGCGTGCTCGAACATCTCCCCGAAGTTCTCGCCGGTGAAGTCGGCGGTCCGCCCGGTGACCGCGGCGGCCACCGTGCTGACCGTATAGGGCTGGTCTTCCGGCCGGGCGAGATTGCGGCGGCGCATCTCGGCGGGATCGAGCCCCGAGCGGACCGCGAGCAGATCGATGATCCGCTCGCGCACGAACGTGCCCTCGTAGAAGCCCGGCGCGCGGACCGTGCCGGTCGGTGTCTTGCTGGTCATCGCGCACGACACGCGGCAGCGATAGGTCGGCCACTGGTACGGGCCGGGCAGGTACGATGCGGTGAGCGCGGCCGCCCAGACACCGTGCGTGCGTAGATAACCGCCCATGACGTTGATCAGCGTGGCGTCGAGCGCGAGCAGCCGTCCGCGCTCGTCGGCCGCCGCGACGACCGACCACTGTTGCTCGCGTGAATGGTTGATCGCGAGGAAGTGCTCGTGTCGATCCTCCACCCACTTCACCGGGCGTTCCAGACGCCGGGCCAGATAGGGGATCAGGAAGTCCTCGGGATAGAACTCGCCGCGGGCGCCGAACCCGCCACCGACGTCGGATTCCGCGAAGTCGATCCGCGCCTCGTCGAGCCCCAGCATGGCGGCGAGCGTCCGGCGATTGAAGTACGGGACCTTCGTCATGCCCCACACGGTCAGGCGGCCCGCGCGCACCTCCCATTCGGCCAGCAGCCCACGGGTCTCCATCGGCGCGGCGGTCTGGCGCCCGATGTAGAAGCGCTCGCTCACGATGCAGGGCGCGCCGCGGAGCGCGCCGTCGACGTCGCCCAGGGTCGTCGTCCAGGAGTCGGCCACGTTGCCCTCGGGAAACAGAAGCGGCCCGGCGTCATCGATGTCGATGCGCGCCGGCAGGACGTCGTACTCGATCGCGACGAGCTCGCGCGCGTCGGCGGCGGCGACGCGATCGGTCGCGACCACGACTGCGACCGGCTGGCCGACGTAGCGGACCCGGTCGCCGGCCAGCGGCGGCTGAAGATAGGCCGTATGCGCCGGTTTGCCGGGCTGGCGGAGCGGAATCATCGCCACGCCCGCGAGATCGGCCGCCGTCAGGCAGGCCACGACACCCGGCTGCACGAGCGCCCGTTTCGCATCCACTCGCCGCACGTGGGCGTGAGCGTGGGGGCTTCGTACGACGACCGCGTGCACCGTGCCCGGTCGGGTCAGGTCGTCCACGTAGCGGCCACCGCCCGCGAGCAGTCGCGGGTCTTCGAGCCGCTTGATCGAGGCGCCGATGAACTTCACTGGAGGGGGAATGGTACCATCCGCTCGTGAAGTGGGAACGCACCGTCACCGTGATCGGCTGCCACGTCGGCGGCGAAGACAACCACGTGATCGTCGGCGGAGTCCTGCCGCCGCCGGGCGCCACGATGTTCGAGAAGAAGCGCTATCTCGAGACTCAGGCCGACGAGCTGCGTCGCTGGCTCCTGCTCGAGCCGCGCGGGAAGCCCGCGCTGTGCGTGAATCTGGTGACACCGCCCACCCGGCCCGACTGCGACGCCGGCCTGATCATCATGGAGTCGACCGACTATCCGCCGATGTCCGGGTCGAACACGATTTGCACCGTGACCGTGCTGCTCGAGACGGGCATGCTGCCGATGCGAGAGCCGGTGACGACGCTCACCCTGGACACGCCGGCGGGCCCGGTGCCGGTCGAGGCGCGCTGCCGCGACGGCAAAGTGGAGCGCGTGCGGTTCACCAACGTCCCGTGCTTCGTGACGCATCTGGGCGCGAAGCTCGACGTCGAGGGCCTGGGCACGATTCCGGTCGATGTCGCATACGGCGGTGCCTTTTTCGCGATCGTCGACGCGCCGTCGCTCGGCTTCTCGGTCGAGCCGAAAGAGGCGCGCGACCTCGTCACCCTGGGCAACCGAATTGTCGCCGCGGCCAAGCAGCAGCTGACGGCGAGCCACCCGGAGAACACGGACATCCAGGGGGTGACGTTCGCCGAGTTCGCCATGCCGTTCGCGGGCCCTGACACCGTGAGCCGCAATGCCGTGATCGTCGCGCCGGGCCGCATCGATCGGAGCCCCTGCGGCACGGGCACCTCGGCGCGTCTGGCCGTCCTGCACGCCCGCGGTCAGCTCGGCGCGGGGCAAGGATTCATTCACGAGTCGATCATCGGCTCGCGGTTCGACGCGACGATCGCCGCCGAGGTCACGGTGGGCGGACGACCGGGCATCGTCCCCACGATCGCCGGCCAGGCGTGGATCACCGGCGTGTTCCAGCACGGCGCCGATCCGTCCGATCCGTTTCGCCAGGGCTTCACCTTGCCCGATATGTGGTTCGCCTGACAGGAGGATCTCGATGAGTGCGCATCCGGCGCTGGACATGACCCACACGGCGATGAGCGAGGAAGACGCGCTGCGCTTCCTCGAGGGCCATCGCATTCGGATGGGCAGCCGCACGATGGATCCGAAGGCGCAGATCGTCGGCGAGTTCGTCAAATCGATCCGTGTGCCGGGATTCTTTCCGCCGCTGCCCGAGCTCCGCCAGCAGCTGCGCGTCATGGTTTCTTTGATGGACGAGCCGGCGCCCGCGTTGCCTCGTATCGAGGACATTCGGATTCCCGGGCCCGCGGGCGAGCTTCCAGCGCGCGTCTACGCGCCGAGCGCCGCGACCATGCCACGGCCGGCCGTCGCGTACTTCCACGGCGGCGGCTGGGTTCAGGGCGATCTCGAGACGCATCACGGGCTCTGCGCGCGGCTCTCGAAGCACGCGGGTGTGCTCGTCGTGGCCGTCGACTATCGGCTGGCGCCGGAGCACAAGTTCCCGGCCGCGGTCGAGGACTGCCTGGCGGCGTATCACTGGCTCCGGACGAAGGGCCGCGACGTCGGCGCCGATATCTCACGCGTCGCCGTGGCCGGCGATTCGGCGGGCGGGAATCTGTCGGCCGTCGTCTCGCAGCTCGCTGCTTCCAGCGGGGTGCCCGCGCCGACGTGTCAGGTGCTCATCTATCCCGCCGTCGACTTCTCGCTGGAGACGAGCTCGCACCACGAGCTGACGGACGGCCACGTGATCCCGCGCGATCGGATCCTCTGGTACATGGAGCAATATCTGAAGAGCGACGCGGACAAGTCCGATCTGAGAGCCTCGCCGCTGCGTGCGCCCAGCCTCGAGGGCCAGCCACCGGCTATGATCGTCACGGCCGGGTTTGATCCGCTTCGCGACGAGGGCCGGGCCTACGGCGATCGGCTTCGCGAGGCCGGCGTGGACGTCGTCTACCGCGAGTATCCCGGGCAGATCCACGCGTTCGTGTCCTTGACCAAGGCGATCCCCCAGGGCATGGCGTGCACGCTCGAGATCGCCCAGTACCTGCGTCAGCGTCTGGGCTGAGCCGGCCATGACCTTCTCGCTCATCGGCCGCTGCGAGCGCACCGGCATGTTCGGGATCGCGATCTCGACCAGCGAGATGGCGGTGGGCTCGCGGTGCATCCACGTGGCCCCGGGAGTCGGCGCGATCGTCACCCAGGCCAGCACCAATCCGCGCCTCGGTCATCTCGGTCTGAATCTCCTGCGCGCCGGTCATTCGGCGCCGCGCGTCCTGGACGAGATCGCGGCGAGCGACCAGTTCGTCGAGCGCCGGCAGCTCGGCTGTCTCGACGTGAGCGGCCTCGGCGCCGGGCGCACGGGCGCCGGCAACAGGCCGTGGGCGGGTCATCGCGTCGATCGCGACGTGGTCGTCGCCGCCAATGCCGTGGTCGGCGAGAAAGTCGCCGACGCGATGCTCGACACGTTCAGGCGCGGTGCCGATCTCTCGCTGTGGGAGCGGCTGCTGCGATCGCTCGAGGCGGGCAAGGCGGCCGGAGGGCAGCCCGACGGCGAGACGTCCGGCGGACTCTACGTGGTCGACCGCGAGCCCTACCCGATGGTCGATCTGCGCGTCGATTTTCATCCCGCGCCCGTCGCCGAGCTTCGGCGGCTCGCCGACGCGTACTTTCCGCTGGTCTCGTACTATCAGCTGCGCCCGCGTGATCCGAACGTGCCGCCGGCGGCGGACTGGCTCGCCGCGCAGAAGCGCGGCCGCTAGCGGCTCGCGCGGCGCATCACGCGAGCATCGCGAGAGCCTGCTGCAGCGTCCGGACGCGCGCGTACATCTTCATCGACTTGTCCAGGCTGTAGGCATGCGCCGCGGCATCCCCGCCCCAGCAGCATTCGCGCACGACGACGGTGTCGAGGTCCATGCTGAAAGCCTCCCGCACGCTGGTCTCGACGCCGCGATTGGTCGCGCCACCGCCGATCACGAGGGCGTTTCGCCGGAGCAGACGCAAGAGCTCGGCCACTCCGGTGCCATAGAACGCGCTGGGCCGGCGCTTCAGGAAGACGTAGTCCTGTGGCCGCGGCGCGATCTCGTCGGGGAAGCCGGCGTCGGGCGTACCCTCGACACAATTCGTGAGCGACGGCACCCCAGTCTCGACGCTGAGATCAGTCGGCAGCAGCATGACGTCGGCGCCGTCTGGTCGGCTGACCGGAGTGGTATAGATGATGGGCATCGCGCGTGCCCGGCAAGCGCCGATCAGGGCGACCCAGGCGTCGAGAACCGTCCGCATCGCCGCGCGGCGCGCGGGATCGGCCGGGGTCAGTGCACGGCGGCAGGCGTCGTAGACGATCAAGGCCGCCCGCGAGGTGTCGATACGATCGGCGTTGGCTGTGGTATTCATGGCCGGGATTCTAATCCGGTCCGGGTCCTGGCCCGGCCTTAGACGAGGTGATCCGATGGCAGAGACTCGAGCGCACCTGATCACCGGCGGCTTTCCACCTGGCTCGCCGGCCGGGCACGACCACGACTACGCCCGCCTGCGCCTCCTCGGGCTCCTGGCCGAGCGGGAGATTCCCGCGTCGGTCGCCAACGACTTCAGCGATGTCGAGAAGTGGCTGCCCGTGAGTCGCCTGCTGATCACCTACGTGGCCGGCCCGTACCCCGACGCCGCACAGTGCCGCGGCATCCAGCAGTGGCTCGAAGCCGGCGGACGCTGGCTCGGCTTGCACGGCACCAGCGGCGGCCGCGCCGAGCGTGTGGAAGGCGTGCGCCAGCGCCGGACCGTGAAGACCGAGCACCACGCGCTCCTCGGAAGCTACTTCCTGACCCATCCGCCGATCTGCAAGATCCGCGTCGACCTGACCGGCGGCGACTCGAGCCTGACGCGCGGGCTCGGTCCAGCGTTCGTCGTCGAGGACGAGCCGTATTTCATCGAGCTCCAGGATCCGAAGTCGACGCGCATACTCCTGACCGCGGACTACGGTCCGGCCGCGACTTCGCCCACGATCGGCACCTTGTATCCGTCGGACACGTCGCTACAGCAGGACGGAAAGACGCGTGTGCTCGGCTACACGCGCGTGGTCGGCAGGGGCGGGGTCACCTACTTCGCTCTCGGCCACTGCCACAACCCGGCGATCAGGGCGTCGCGCGCGGCCGATCCGACGGACACGACGCCGCTCACGTTCCGGGGCTCGTGGGAGAGCGACGCGTTCACGACGTTGCTGCGCAACGCGATCGCCTGGGGTGTGGGGGCGCATTGAGCGCCCTTCCGGGTTCTATCAGACTGGACGACTCTCAAGGATGGCGCTGGGCCCGTCAGTCGGCACCACACGCTCGAGTGCGAATCCGCCGCTGCGGAGCAGCGCTCGGTACTCGGCCTCGGTCCGCTCGCGTCCGCCGCCCCCGATGAACCACACGTCAAGAAACTTGTTCGGGTCCGGCTCGTTCGGCGGCTTCGAGACGCCTTCGATGAGCAGCAGTCGTCCGTCCGATCGTATCGCGCGTCGGCATTGACCGAGAATCTTCAGCGCGGCGTTGTCGTCCCAGTCGTGAATAACGCGACTGAGGATGTACGCGTCACCGTCGGGAGGGACCGACTCAAAGAAGTCCCCGCCGACGATCTCGCAGCGTTCGACGATATCCGAGGCACGGAGCGTTTCGGCACTGGAGACGACGTTGGGGAGATCTAGAGGACCCCTCGTGTCTTCCGGCTCACAGCGAGGATCCGGGCGAGCAGCGCGCCGTGACCGCCGCCGACATCGATGATGCGTTCGAAACGAGAGAAGTCGAACGCCGCGAGAATCGCCGGCAATCTCTGCGACGACCCGGACGTCATCGCGGCGTTGAACACCGCCCCATCTTCAGGATGCGTCTTGCTCCACTCGAAGAATCGCTCACCGTAAAGACGACGGAACCCCGGCGTTCCGGTTCGGACGGATTCGTAGAGGTCGCCTAAGGGGCGCCAGACAAAGTGAGCGCCCAGCATGAGCGCCCACGCGCGCACGGACTCGGGATGGCCCGCACGCAGCGTCTGGCTCATGTCCGTGTGTCGAAATCGACCATCAGTGTCCTCAGCGAAGACGCCAAGGGTCGTCAGCGCACGGAGGATTCGCTTAAGTGACGGCGCGTCCACCTGCGCTGCCTCGGCGAGCTCGTCGGCCGTCCGCGGCTCCGGCCCGAGAACATCGGCGATGCCGAGCCGGGCGACGACGTGGATCGACTGGACGACGAATGCGCCGGGCCAGATGAGATCCATCACTCCGGGCATCGGTGCCCTCCCGTTCGGCGCTGGTTGAAGTCGTTGGGTCTGTCACGCCGCTGCCAGGGCCGGATGCTGCCTCAGCACCGTGGCGATCTTCCGCCAGCCGTCGATCCTGCGCAACCTGATCCGCCCGCTCGCTACGAGGCTGAAGAGAGAGCTAGTTCCACCCCTCGAGCTCGTGTGAGATCCTGACTGCGAGGAGAACGACAATGGCTGATGATCCGCTGCACGCAGAGGTCGAGCGACTCAAGGCGGAGAACGCCGCGCTGAAGGCCCAGGCCACGCGCGGCGTTTCGATCAAGGTCAGCGAGAAGGGCGGAGTCTCCGTGTACGGGCTCGGCCGGTTCCCGGTGACACTCTACAAGGAGCAGTGGACCAAGCTGCTCGACCTGGCCGACGACATCCGCGCCTTCATCAAGACGCACGACGCGGAGCTGAAGGCCAAGGAGCCGCGCTGAATCAGTCCAGGTAGGTGACGCGATCGTCGGGGGACACTGCGCGCCCGCGTTCGAGCGGGTGCGCACCGCGCTCGCCGAAGTCCTCGCCTCCGGTTTCGAGGTGGGCGCGGCGCTGGCCGTCTACGTCGACGGTGATGCCGTCGTCGATCTATGGGGCGGCTACGCCGATGCGGCGCGGACTCGACCGTGGCAGCGCGACACGATCGTCAACCTCTATTCGGTCGGGAAGGCGATCAGCGCGGTCTGCGCGCTGCGCCTGGTTGATGCTGGATTGCTCGACCTCGACGCGCCCGTCGCGCGCTACTGGCCCGAGTTCGCCCAGGCGGGCAAGGGGCGCCTGCCCGTGCGCTATCTCTTGACCCATCAGGCGGCGTTGCCGGCCATCGCCCGGCCGTTGCCCGCTGGTTCGTGGACCTCGTGGGACACGATCACGAACAATCTCGCCGCGCAGGCGCCCTGGTGGGAACCGGGCGCCGGCCACGGATATCACGTCAACACGCAGGGATTCTTGATCGGCGAGGTCGTCCGGCGCCTCACGAGCAAGAGTCTCGGCGCGTACCTGCGCGAAAGTGTCACGGGGCCCGCTGATGTCGACTTCTTCATCGGGTTCGGCCCCGAGCTCGATGCGCGCTGCGCCGACGTGCTGCCGGTCAGACCGAGCCCCGAGGCCGCCGAGCTTCAGCGCCAGTTCGGCGTGGATCCGGGCGGACTGAGCGGCCTGCCCCTCATGCGCCTGAACGCCTACCGCAATCCTCCGGAGATCTCCGGAATGGGTGTCGTCAACAGTCGATCATGGCGCGCGGCCGAGCTGCCTTCGACGAACGGCCATGGCAACGCGCGTGCCGTGGCCCGGTTCTATTCGGCGCTGGCCGGCAACGGCGAGGTCGATGGAGTGCACCTGCTCTCCCCTGAGCTGATCGCGCGCGCGAGCGCGGAGCAGGTGTACGGCGACGACATCGTGCTGCAGCGCCCGACGCGCTTCGGCCTGGGATTTCAGCTCACGATGGCCGAGCGACGGCTCGGTCCGAGCCCGCGCGCCTTCGGACACTTCGGCGCCGGGGGCTCGCTCGGATTCGCGGACCCTGATTCACGGCTGGCGTTCGGCTACGCGATGAATCAGGGGCGCGGCGGATGGCAACACAAGCACGTGCGTCACATGATCGACCTCGTCTACGAGGTGCTGGCGCGACGGTAGGTTGTCATGTCCTTCCAACGGGTGCAGTATCAGGACGCAGTGAGACTGCGTACTCATCTGATCTTGCTGACGCTGGCTACCGTCGTTCCCGTGGTCTTGTTCGCGGTCGGGCTGATCATCTACCACACGCGACTGGAGCGGTCGTCGCTCGAGCGCGGCATGCGCGACACGGCGCGCGCGCTTGCACTCGCACTGGATCGCGACGTCAACGACATCAAGACGGGTGTGGAGAACCTGGCCGGCTCGCAGTATCTGGACGGTCGCGTCGATCTGGCCCACTTCTACGAAGAGGCGGCCACGATCTCCAAGGGCTTCGGCGCCTGGGCCGTGCTGTCCGATCCGTCGGGCCGACAGGTTCTCAATACGAGTCGTCCGCTGGGCTCCGCGCTTCCGATCCCCACGCTCGCAAGCCTCGAGATGATGAAGAGCGTCGCGGCCAGCCGAACGACGTTCGTGTCGAATATCTTCATCGGCACCGTCAGCCGACAGCCGGCGGTGATCGTGGCCGTGCCGGTCATCCGCGACGACCAGGTGCGTTACGTTCTCGACTTCCCGTTTCCGCCCACGCAGTTCACCAACTTGCTGCGGGAAGCGTCGCTCTCGCGCGGCTGGATCGCCGTGATCACCGATCGCGAGGGCGGGGTGGTCGCGCGAGTGCCGGACGCGGCGGCGTTCGTCGGAAAAAGAGAGGGACCGGAGTGGACGACGCAGACGGCCGGGGCCGACGAAGGCTTCATCAAGGGCGAGGTGCTCAGGGGGCCCCCGGTCTATGCGGCCTACAAGCGCTCGAAAGCGACGGGGTGGATCGTCAGCGTCGCCGCACCGATCAAGCTGGTCGATGCGGGAATCCGGCACTCGCTCCTCGCGCTGTCGAGCGGCGGCTTGCTGCTCCTGGCCGACATGATCGTGCTGATGGGCTACTACACGGCCGTCTCGCTGACGATGAACCTCTATGCCGTGCCGGCCGGAAGCCCCGGCCTCACCCGCTGAGAAGCGTTTTCATGACACGACTCGAGATCGCACCGCTGCATCCGTCGCTCGGCGCCGAGGTCGCCGGCGTCGACCTCAGCCGACCGATCGATCCGTCGACTCGTGAGGCGCTGTCGCAGGCCCTGGCCGAGCATCTGGCGCTGGTGTTCCGCGGTCAGGCGTTGACGCCGGCTCAGTATCTGGCCGCGGCCTCGGCATTCGGCCCGCCGATGGACCAGCACTACTCACAGCACAACATGCCGGACTTCCCGCTGATCGGGATGATCTGGCATCGGAACGGCCAGCAACCCGCCGAGCAGTGGCACACCGATCACACCAATCGCGAGCGTCCGCCCGCCGCGACCATCCTGTACGGCGTGGAAATTCCAACGGCGGGCGGCGGGACCAGCGTGGCGAGCATGCGCGCGGCCTACGTCGCGCTCCCCGAAGACGAGCGCCGGCGTCTCGATTCGCTGAAGACGTACAACAGCCTCGACAGCGGCAAGACTGACACGCGACAGAAGGATCGGGAGAAGTACGGCAAGCCGATCGAGCACCCGATGGTCCGCACGCATCCCGTGCACGGATCGAGGGCGGTGTACTTTCACATCTCCAAGGCCACGCACATCGAGGGCATGACCCCCGAGGCGAGTCGCGCCTACATGGCGAAGCTGATCGAGCGAATGATCCGGCCGGAGATCGTGTATCACCACGTCTGGCGCAAGGGCGACGTGCTGGTCATCGACGACCGCGCGACGATGCACCGGGCGCACGGCGACTACGATCGCAGCCAGAGTCGGGTGCTCTGGCGGGTTATCGTCGAGGGCGATCGCCCTCGACTCTAGTTGCATGGGGGGCCTCGAGAGGCCTCGCACGACAGGAGCAACGCTAATGGACGTCCTGTTCGAGGGCAAGATCTTCAGGCGCCAGCGGTAGTTGGTCTTCACGACGCCGTCGCTCCGGAAATCCAACCTCCAGGTTCGAGTCCTTGACGGCCCACCAATCTGATCGGGCGTTTCGGCGACAGCCGGAGCGCCCGATTTGCCTTTGGGTGCCCATTACGCCGGCGCCCGCGATGTCAGAGTCGCCGGAGGGTTGGCTCGAGAAAAGCGCGGGAAACGCGCGTGAGCGGCAGCGAGTCCACTTACATCGTTGAATCCGGGGCGCCGGACGCGCCGAGGACCGCTTCGCGCCATTCCCGCTTGAGGGGAAGGATAGGCGGCATCGGCGCCATGTGGGGCGCGGCCGTCGGCTCGGGGAGGGTGTGTTTGCGATCGGTCGCCGCGCCCCGTTTCATGAACAGGTTATAGATCGACCACTGGAGCCGGCTACGCTCACCGCGAAGGGGGAAGCGTCGGATCATGGACGATGGCGCATAAAACGCGTCGTAAGCCGCGTCGTGACCGAGCCGGAGCTGGTCGGGCGTCATCTTTGCCGGCCTGAAGACGACGTTCGCCTGGTCGTACTTCGACCAGTCGTAGGACATGATGCGATCGGCCTTCTTCATCTCGTACCAGGTGAGCGTCCCGGGGTAGGGCGTGAGGGCGGAATACGCGCAGGCGTCATAGTCGGCGTCGATGTTGAACCGCGCGGTGGTCTCGAACACCGACGGGTCGTCGCCGTCGAAGCCGAACATGAAGAGCCCGAACACCATGATCCCGTAGGAATGCACCTTCTCGACGAGGGACGCGAAGGTCTCCGGTCGGTTGACGTGCTTGTGCACGCTCGTGAGCGTGGAGCGCGTGATCGACTCGAAGCCGATGCTCAGAAGGGTGCAGCCGCTCTCCGCGGCCAGCTCGAGCATCGAGTCGTCCTGGGCGAGCTTCGAGGTGACGCCCGCCTGCCAGCGAATGCCGCGCCCCTTCAGCGCGCGCATGACGCTCTTGGGATGATCCTTCGTGCCCCAGAAGTCCGCGTCGTTGATCGCGATCATGCGCGAGCCGCACATCTCGACCTCGCGAATGACATCGTCGACCGGCCGGAAGCGGAACTTGAGCCCGTTCATCAACGGCTCCGCGCAGAACGTGCAGCCTTGATGACATCCGCGGGATGTCTGGACGAACGTGCGGTTGATGTAGCGATGCTTCTTGAGGAGGTCGTACCGGGGCAGCGGCAGCTGTTCCATCGGGAACAATCGGTCCGCCTTGTAGGTGCCGCGCATCTGGCCGCGCTCCAGATCGTCGAGCAGTTTGGGCAGGACCAGCTCGACCTCGCCGATCACGACCGCGTCGCAGTGCTGAAGCGCCTCCCGCGGCATGAAACTCGGGTGCACGCCGCCCATCACGACCGGTATTCCGCGGCCCTTGAAGCTGTCGGCGATCTCGTAGCCGCGATTCGCGTAGCACGTCATCGCCGAGATGCCGACGAGATCGGCTTTGAGGTCGAAGTCGATCGACTCGATGTTCTCGTCGGTCAGCACGACCTCGTGTCGGTCGCGCGGGATGGCCCCGGCCACGGCGAGCAAGCCCGCGAGCGGCGAATAGAGGGCGCGATTGAAGTACTGAGGCCTGGTCGTCAACGAATCGGTCTTGGGGTTGATGAGATGGATGACCCGGTGTCCCATGCAGCCGCCTCCCTCGCAGCCGTCAGCAGAGGCTGGTCTCGTTCGAGATGTTATTCTGCGATGGCGCTACGGTGAACACTATACTGCACGACGCCAAACGCCGCCCGCTGCGTCGCATGCCACGGCGTGCAATCCCATCCGGTGCCTGTCGTGCTCGTCGGACTGTGTTCCGTCCCGGTCGTGTAGAACGTCGCGCGGCAACCCTTCTCGTCGTACCGCGTGACCTGGAGGTCGTAGCGCCCTGGCGCGCCATGCCGACGGCGACGTGCCCGATGCCAGACCAGGAGTCGAGCCAGGTACGGAGCGCGTGAAGCGCGCGATCGTACGAGGGCATCGAGCACCCGGCGAACCCGAGTGCTGCTCGCAGGAGTCGGCCGCGTTGGTCGAGCACGCCTATTCGATCGCCTGGTCCGCCCGTAGCAGCAATGTCTGTGGGATTCTGAGCCCGAGTGCCTTCGCAGTCTTGAGGTTGATGATTAGCTCGAACTTGGTCGCCTGCTCGACCGGGAGGTCCGCAGGCTTGGCGCCTTTGAGGATCTTGTCCACGTAGACGGCAGCGTGCCGCCACATGTCGCCGAAGTTCGGGCCGTATGACATGAGCCCGCCGGCGTCGACGTGCTCGCGATGCGCGAAGCTCGTCGGGAGCCGGTTCTTCAAGGCGAGCTGCGCGATTTTCGAACGCTCCCGAAAGATAACTGGCGTCGTCAACACGAGGAGCGCCTCGGCCTTAGAACGCAGCGCAACGCGGAACGCGCTCTCGAAGTCGTACGACGGATTTTGGAGCTCGATGACTTGAAGCTTGAGACCCATTGACCGGTTTGCCGCTTCCGCTGCCGCGAGTTGTTCGGCCGCGAGGGCATCGGACAGGACGGCGACGCGCGCGACAGTGGGCAACATCTCCTTGAAAAGCTCGAACCGTTTACCCGTCAATTCGCGGTGGAGGAACAATACCCCGGTGATGTTCCCGCCAGGCCGCGCGAGGCTGGCAATGTAACCGAGTTCGACCGGGTCATAGTTGACTGACACCATGACGATTGGAGTTTTGGCACTTGCTTCCTTGACAGCGCGGGTCGCCGGGTCGGTAGCCACGACGACGACATCCATGTTCAGGCGGACCAGTTCCGCAGCGAGACCGGGAAGCCTGTCGGTTTTTCCCTCGGCGTTCCGGAACTCGATGACGAGGTTCTGGCCCTCGGCGTAGCCGAGCTCGCGCAATCTTTGCTCAAAGGCCTGGTATATGACTGCTGAGCGTGGGTTGCCGGTCGACAATATGCCGACCCGGGCGACTCTGGTCGACTGCGCCCTGGCGACGGGCGGCACGAGCGCGATGCTCAGCACGAGAACAAGTCCGATCAACCGCATGGGCACCTGGTATGACGTTACGAGCGAGAGGAGCTCGCAAGCGTCGCGGCAATTCCCCTCGTCGGAAGGCAGAGGGTACGGTTAAAGTCCCACGAGAGCGGCGACCGCGCGGCGACTCCCCACTTGCTCAAGCACCGGCAGCCCTACAACCCCTCACGTCTCCTCGTCGCGCCAGCGACGATTGGGTCTTGACATCTCATGGGATGTCTCGGTGGAGGATGGGCTGGCGGGGAGTCTAGCCGAACGCCACGACGCGCACCAGCCCGGCGCCCTGAGCATCTGGGCCAACAGGAGGAATATATGCGGCCCCCGAGCGCGCTGATCTGCGGTCTCGGGGCTCTTGGTGGTGCTGAGGTAGACCCCCTCGATTTCGCGCTGCTAGCGCGGTCCCAGGTCGCGCTCGGCGTCGTCGAGGAGCGCCTCGAAGCCCGACGGCAGCTCGATCGTGCGGCCGACGACGCCGGGGCTGTAGCCCTGAAGCCAGTAGCTGTTGGTCGGGTGGCCACCGCCGGCGACGACGACCACGAAGTTGTCGGGGCTCGCGGTGATCGGCCACGGGTCGAGCGCGATGCTCTCGCGCACGACCTTGCTCGAGTCGATCTCGAGCCACGCCGGGCATCCCGCACGCCGCAGGTGCTCGGTCGGGATGCGCGAGTGCTCCCACAGGAACTCGCGGATCGATGCCTTGGTCCAGCCGAGGCCGGCCATCGTGTTCGCCACGACGCCCGGAATCATCAGGATGCCCGGCGTGCCGTGCTCGTAGCCGGCCAGGCCCGGCATGTTGGGCACGCGCATGAAGTCGGCCATGCGGTACATGCCCTGCAGCGCGTCCTCCTCCGGCGTTTCCTTCTTCGCGCCGCGCCGGCGGATGTTGGTGGCCCCGTTGGCGAACGCGAGCGAGATCGAGCTCTGGCCCGGCGCGAAGGCGTGGCGCTCGGTGGCGTGGGGCGACCAGCCCGCCGGCAGATTCGCTTCATCTTCGGCGAAGACGACGTTCGTGTAGCGCACGCCGCCGTAGTTGGCCATGGTGCCAATGCCGGGCAGGGCGCCGCCGACGTTCTGCTGCAATAGGCGGAGCGCCCGGCCGATGCTGGCGCCCGCCGGTCGCTGCGGATCAGGCCCCAGACAGCCGAAGCCGGAGTTCAGCCGGATCTGGGCGCCGATCGGCCCGTTGACGATGACGACAGGAAAGGCGCTGCCCGACGCCGCCTGGAGCTGCGCGCTTCCGGATTCGGGATCGAGGAAAGCGTCGACCGCGGCCACGAGCACCGGCAAGTATTCGGGACGTCCGCCTGCCATCGCCAGCGCGATCGCACACGTCTCGACCGTGGTCACGCCGCCGCGCGGCGGAAAGATGCCGATCCGGCGTCGCCGCGGTTGCGTCGAGCCGCGGAGGATCCAGTCGACGCGCTCGCGGGTCGGCGGCCAGAGCGGGAGACCGTCGCCCCAGCGGTTCGCGAGCATCAGATGGTTCGCGCGGCTGAAGGCGTCCTCGACGCTCGCTCCCTGCACCTTGATCATCGGCGCATCGCCCGCCGCGTCGGTCGCGATCGTCGAGCGCCAGCGCGTGAGCCCCTCGTAGAATTCGCGCTTGCGCGCCTCGACCGGCGAGATGTCGCTGCCCGGCAGGAACATCTCGATGGGGAAGGTGACCATCGCCGCGTCCGGCGCCAGCCCGAGCCCGGCGACGGCATTCGTCATGACCCCGACGAAGTCCACGCGGGTCAACGTGACGGTCGGAATCCCCTGTGCTTCGAGCCTAGCGGCCGCCCGGCCGCATGCAGTGGCGCAGGACCCTCAGGCCGCGTTGCCGATGATGACGGCGTCGACCCCGCTCTGCTTGACGAGCGCCGCCGTCTCCTCCGAGCCGATCACGGCATTGCCTTGCGGGAAGGCATCGATCGGCAGCACCTCGACCCCCGGGAAGTCCGCCTCGAGCAGCTTTTTCAGGAGCGGCAGCATGCGGAAGGCCTGCCACTGGTCGTTGCTGACGAAGCCGACGCGCCTGCCGTCGAGCGCGCTGACGCGCGACGCGTGCGGCTGCTTCACCTCGATCGCGCCTGACGGATCGTGGAACTCGAGCGTGGCCATGAGGTGGATTATACGGGAGTATCCTTCCGAGGACATTGACGCGTACCGTAGGCCGCCGATACGATTGCGCGATGGCGGACTACGAGACTAGGACCCGACGCTTCACCCGGGCGGAGTACGAAAGGCTCATCGACCTGGGCGTGTTCCAGCCCGGCGAGGCGATCGAGCTCATCGGTGGCGAGCTCATGGTCGCCGAGCCGCAAGGCGCCCCACACTACACGGCGATCCGCAAAACTGCCAAGGCGCTCGAGGCGGCGTTCGGGCCTGGATGGGAAGTGCGGACGGAGGGGCCCATCGGGCTCGACGACGAGTCGGAGCCCGAGCCCGACGTCGCGGTCGTCCCCGGAGCGCCGGACGACTATGCCCGCGCTCATCCCTCGCGTGCGGCTCTCACCGTGGAAGTGGCAGAGTCGAGCCTCGCCCTCGATCGCGTGCGCAAGGGCAGTCTCTACGCCCGGGCCGGCCTGCCGGACTACTGGGTGCTCAACCTGATCGACCGGGTGCTGGAGGTGTACCGGGGGCCGGTCCCGGATTCCGCAGCACCATTCGGTTGGCGCTACGCTCGCAGCGAGGTGCTCGACGGCTCCGCGCGGGTCACCCCGCTGGCCGCGCCGGGATCGAGCATCCCCGTCTCGCAGCTTCTGCCCTGAATCCCATGAAGCAAGCGGAGCGTCCTGGCCTGCATCGCTGGACGCGTGACGAGTACGAGAGGTTGGTCGACCACGGCTTCCTCGATGAGGACGACCCTGTCGAGCTGCTCGATGGGTTGTTGCTCGTCAAGGAGCCGCAGCACAGCCGGCACAGGACGTCCGTGCTGCTCGTGGCAAGGGCGGTGGAGCGAGCGTTCGGAGAGGGCTGGTTCGTTCAGACACAGAGTCCGATCAGCCTCGACGACCGGTCCGAGCCAGAGCCGGACGTCTGCGTCGTGCGGGGCTCGCCGCGTGATTATGTCGATGCGCATCCGACGCGCCCGGCGCTCATCGTCGAGGTCGCGCAGTCGGGCTTGCCCCTGGCGCGAGGCCGGAAAGCGACGGCCTATGCCCGCACACGGGTCGTGGACTACTGGATCGTCAATCTGATCGATCGCGTGCTCGAGGTTCATCGCCAGCCGGTGAGACCAGGTCCGGCCCAGCGCCACTGGGGCTACGCGGCGATCGAGACGCTCGGCGCCGACGGCACGATCGCGCCGCTCGCCGCGCCGTCCGCGGGCGTCCGCGTCGCCGATCTCCTGCCATAGGCGCGCGTTCTTCCCTCGCGGGCTAGAGCTTGATCCGCAGCAGCCGCGCGGCGGTCTCGCCGAGCATCGCCCGGCGCTGCGCGGCCGTGAAGCCCGGCGCTTTCAATATATGGTCCACCGACTTGGACTGCCACGGGATCGGATGGTCGGTGCCGACCACGAGCTGGCTCACGCCGACTTCCGCCGCCAGGTGGCGCAGCGCTTCGGAGGTGAAGACCAGGGTGTCGTAGTACATCGTCTTCAGATATTCGGTCGGCTTCTTCTTGAGCTTGATGCCCGTGTCCATGTCCGGCGCGACGCGTAGGCTGTTGTCGGAGCGGGGCGCGTAGGACGGCAGATAGCCGCCGCCGTGGGCCGAGCAGATCTTGAGGCCGGGGAAGCGGTCGAGCGTGCCCTCGAAAATCAGATGCGAGAGCGCGATCGTGGTGTCGAGCGGGTTGCCGATCGTGTTGGCGAGCCAGCCGTTGCCCTTGAATCGCTTGGCCAGGTCCGGGGTGCTCTGCGGATGGATGAAGATCAGGACCCCGAGCTCCTCGGCCTTGGCCCAGAAGGGGTGGAACTTCGGATCGGCGAACTCGTCGCCGGCGACACTCGCGCCGACGGCGGCGCCGCGGAGGCCGAGCTTCTTCACGCCCTCGACGAGCTGCTGCACCGCCAGGTCGGGGAACTGGAGCGCGACCGACGCGAAGGCAACGAAACGATCGGGATACTTCGCGCAGAACCCGGCTAACGCTTCGTTCTGGATCCTGATCACCTGGGTGACGACGTCGCGCTCGGCCCGATACCACGCCGGGTTGATGCTGAGCGCCTCCATGTCGATGCCCTGCGCGTCCATCTCGCCGATGCGCCGATGCCCGACCTCGCCGATGCCGGGTCCGCGATGATCGTCGACCTTCAGTCCCAGCAGGGCGTAGGCCTCCGGGATCACGCAATGCGCGTGCACGTCGATCACCTTCACGCGGCGGCCGCCGACCATGACCGTGCGCCGCCGGCCCACTTCGGTGCGCTTTGCGCCCGCTCTCACGTGCCCCTTGCCGCGCGTCGGTGGCCGCGTGCGGGTCCGGAACCTGGCTTGCGCGTCGGCGAGCAGCTCACACCCGGTAAAGATGATCATGTGATCCTCCTGGGAGTCGCAAGTTCGGCCGGCTTTCTCCGGCAGACGTCCAGCGCGGTCACCGCCAGCACGCGCGTGACCTTCTCCATCTCGCTCACGAGCACGCAGGCGTCGTCTTCGTCCGCGTTGCCGCGGATCGTCGCGGGGCCATACAGCAGGCACGGGATGCCGGCCTTCCAGAGATGGCACGTGTCGTCGGCGCTGTACGAGTGGGGCAGCACGGTGCCGATGGCCTTCGGCTCCTGACCGGTCACGGCGCGATAGCTCCTCGCCACCGCCTGCACGATCGGCGCGTCGGTCGGCATATCGAACGGATCCATCACGAGGCGTCGCCGTCCCTTGAAGCCGGCGGGCGGCGGGATCTCGATCTCGTAACGGAGGTCCGGGTCGCGCGCGGCGAGCGGGTCGAGCGCGCGGCGGACGTCGGCGACGATCCCGTCGACGGTTTGTCCCGGGACGAAGTGGACGTCGACCAGGATCGTGCAGAGGTCCGGCACGTACGGTGGCTCGACCAGCACGTACTCCTGGCCGCGGCCGCCGAGGATGCTGCCGACGTTGAGCCGAGGGAACGCCGGCAAGTCGGGTCGAGGCGTGTGGCGAAACTCCACGCGCTCGAGCGCCTGGACGACGGCCGTCATCTTCTGTACCGCGTTCACGGTGCCCTCGAGACGTCCGATGTGTCCCGTCACGCCGTAGGTGTGAATTGCCATGTGCACGATGCCCGAGTGTACGGTGACGAGATTGTCGGCACCGAACGGCTCGGCGACTACCGCGGCGTCGGTGCGCAGCCCGCTCTCCATCAGATAGTTCGTGCCCTCGCCGCCCTGGGTCTCGCCGGCGACGCAGGCGACGACCAGGTCGCCGGGAAGCCGGACGCCGGACCGGCGAACGGCCTCCGCGGTCATGATGATGCTGGCCAGGCCGCCCTTCATGTTCTGCACGCCGTGACCGTAGAGGCGATCGCCCTCGAGGCTCGGCGTCCACGGATCGCGCTTCCAGCGGCGGGTGAGCGCGTTGATGTCGGTGTGGCCGTTGAGCATCAGGCTGGCGCCGCCGCCCGTACCGCGAAGGATGGCGATGGTCTGGAAGCGGCCGGGCTCGATCTCCTGCAGATCGACGGCGTAGTCGCGGCTGCGGAAGAACTTCTGGAGGAACAGCGCGACCTGGGTCTCTTCGGTCTTGAAGCTCGGGATACGGATGAGCGCACTGGCCAGGTCGACCAGCTCGCGCGGGTCGACGAGCGCGAGCACCGCGCGCGTCTGGTCATCCATTGGCGAGGGCGCTAGACGAACGTGAGCGGCTCGACGTGAGCTTCGCCCCGCGCGAAGCGCCCGAGATCGAGCGGGCCGGCGTCCATCGTCACGGCGTGGCCATGGGCGAGCATCTCGGCCATGAGCTGGCCGGCGATCGGCCCGTGCATGAAGCCGTGGCCGCTGAAGCCGGCGATGACGTGCAGGCCGGCGACGCCCGGGACCGCGCTCACGATACCGGTCTGGTCCGGCGTCATCTCATAGAGTCCGGCCCACGCGCGCATGAGCTCGGCGTCGGCCAGCGCCGGCGCTCGGTGAATCGCGCGCTCGATCAGCGCGGGCTCGAGGCTCCGGTCGATCTCGGTGCTGAACCCGTCGGGCTCGCCGCGACGTCCATGGCCGAGCAAGAGTCCGGGGCCCTCGCGACGCAGGGAGAAGTTCGTGTGCGGATCGATGATAAACGGGGTGGCCGCCGGGATTCGAGCCGCCGGAAACGGGGCCGTCATGAACTTGTGCCGCCGATGTGGGCGCACGGGGATATCGACGTGGGCGAGGCGGCCGACGACGCCCGACCAGGCGCCGGTCGCGATGACGGTGTCCCGCGCCGCGAACGATCCGCTGGCGGTGGTGACGCCGAGCACGCGATCGCCCTCGCGCAGGAAGCCGTGGACCTCGTGCTGCTGCTTGATCACGACGCCGAGATCGCGCACGCGGGCGGCGATCGCGGTCGCGCAGAGGTACGGGTCGGCGTAGCCGTCGCGCGGCGTGTAGGTGGCGCCGAGCAGATCGTCGGTGTTGAGATACGGGCACAAGGCGCCCGTGGCCTTCGCGTCGAGCAACTCGACCTTCACGCCCAGGCTCTGCTGGAGCGCCACGCTGCGCCGGGCGACGGCCAGCTCGTCCTCGTTCCCGATGAGAATCAAATAGCCGTGCTGGCGGAAGTTGGGGTCGACGCCGAACTCCTCACGGAAGCGCTCGTAGGTGACGATGCTGTGCGTGGTCAGCTCGACACCCAGGCGGTTCGCGTACTGGTGGCGGATTCCGCCGCTCGCGAGCGCCGTCGAGCCAGAGCAGACGGTGTCGCGCTCCAGGACGATCACCGGACCCACACCGAGCCGGGCCAGATGGTAGGCCGTGCTCACGCCCATGATACCGGCCCCGACGATTACGACTTCAGCGGTTTCCGTCACGCCGCCACGATACTACAATCACGACGCGGAGGAGATCCCATGGCTACGCTCGATCCTGTCTGGGCAACGGTCGCCGAGCTGTCTCGCGCGTTCGAGACGCGCGCGCTTTCGCCGATCGACGTCGTCGACGCGCTGATGGCGCGGATCCGGCGGCGCAATCCGGGTCTGCATGCCTACATCGCGGTGTACGAGGCCGAAGCGCGGCTGGCTGCCGAAGCCGCGGACAAGGCCATTCGCTCGGGTCATCGCGTCGGGCCGCTCCACGGCGTCCCGATCGCCCTCAAGGACCTCGTCGATCTCAGGGGGCGCGTCACCACCGGTGGGTCGAAGGTGTGGGCCGAGCGCGTGTCACCGGTTACCGCGACGCTCGCCGAGTGGCTCATCGGCGCCGGGATGATCGTCCTCGGCAAGACGCACACGGTCGAGTTCGCGATGGGCAGCTGGGGCACCAACACGCACATGGGCACGCCGCGCAATCCGTGGGATCTCGCGGTCCACCGCACGCCGGGCGGGTCCTCCAGCGGCTCGGGCGTCGCCGTCTCCGCCGGGCTTGCGCCGGTCGCGATCGGCACCGACACGGGTGGCTCGGTACGGATCCCGGCGGCCTGGTGCGGCATCGTCGGGCTCAAGGTGACGGCGGGGCGGATCAGCACCTACGGGGTCCTGCCGCTCAGCTCGACGCTCGACACCCCGGGGCCGCTCGCGCGCTCGGTTGAGGACGCGGCGCTCATCTACCGAGCGCTCAGCGGTCCCGACCCGCGCGATCCCCAGACGCTCGCGTGGACGCCGACAGATCCGCTGCCCACCTTCCGGCGCGGTGTGGAGGGACTGCGCCTGGCCGTCCTGCCGGACGTCGAGCGCACCGGCGTCGAGAAGGAAGTGCTGGCGGCGTACGACGCGGCGGTGAACGCGCTCGCCGGGCTCGGCGCCCGCATTGTCCGCGTCGAGTTTCCACGCCGCCTGAGCGACTACGCCGGGGCCACCGGCGCGATCATCGGCGCCGAGGGCTATCGATTCGTCGGCCACCTGGTCGACGACGACAACGTGCCGACCGATCCGCACGTGAGACCGCGCATCCAGCTCGGACGGAACATCTCGGCGCGCGACTATCTGCTCGCGCTGGCTCAGCGCGAGGAGCACAAGCGCGAATTCGCCGCCGCGGTCGGCGATGTCGACGGGATCCTGACGCCGACCGCCCAGACCGCGGCGATCCCGATCGAGCGTGTCGACCAGACGGGTACCGCAGCGCACTTCACACGCCCCGGAAATTATCTCGGGCTCTGCGGCCTCGCCGTCCCCAGCGGATACTCCGCGGAGGGCATGCCGCTGTCGCTCCAGATTCTCTGCCACGCCGGCGAAGAGGCGACCGCGCTGCGAATCGGCTGGGCCTACGAGCAGGCCACCAGCTGGAAGGCGCGCAGACCTCCGGAGCCCTGAAGCAATCGGAGCGGGGGCGCGCTGCTTTCAGGCTTTCGCGGGCGGGCGGGGAGTGACGTGGCCGCAGCGGCTACACGTACGATTGGCTTCCGAGCCGTAGAACTCCTCGTAGGCGCGCGACACCGGATCCTCGCGATAGTCGGCGACCTGCTTGACGCTCTGGTGGAGCTGAGCCCCGCATTTCGCGCAGTACCAGGTGAAGCTGTCCTTTTCCTCGGGTCGCCGCTTGCGCTCCAGCACGAGCACGAATGCGTCGGGTGAGAACCGCGGAGAGTGGGGGGTGCCGGCCGGGCAATAGACGATCTGGCCTTCTCGGATCACGGCGATCTTCTCGTCGCCGTCGGGGGTCCGGTAGTGCAGATTCATGTCGCCCCGGATCATGTACATGACCTCGTCGCTCGGGTCGCTGTGGAACTCGCTGCGGAACTCGCGGCCGCGCGCGACGAAGGCGACGCTGTCGGGCGCCTGCCACAGAACCGTGTTTGGCCGGCCCGAGGCGCGGATGCTGCTCATGACCTGACCGAGATCGACCGCTTTCATCTCGTCCATCGTCTACTCCTTCGTCAACGGCGCCGAAACTGTCGGACCTCGCCAAGGGTGATGGACGGAATAGTCGCGCCGTTCGCGGCTCTCCATCCCGCCATCGACTGGCTGTCCGGCCACGGCGGAAGCTTCGTCATGCTCCATTCGCCGTCGAGGCGGTGGTCGGGTGCCTCGGCTCGAAACTCGAATGCGTCGCGGGCGGTCCTTTTGGCCGACACGCTGAACCGCGCCCATCCCATGTCGACCGGTCGTGTGTCCCAGCTGACCGGGAGTGCGCTCGCGCCCTCCGGAAAGCCCTTCGCCATCAAGACCAGAACGAGGACCAGGGCGCCCGAGAGCTGAGTCTGGTATCTGGCGCGCAGCGCCTCGGCCTCTTCGGCGCCGGACACACCCAAGAACAGGTAGCGCGGCTCGCGGAGGCTCAAGAGCAGGAGCTTTCTCGGTCGCAGGCCGGAAAGCTCCTCGAAGGCGACCTCGTCGTTCGAGAAGAAGGAGAAATTGTAGGTGCCGGCGATGTCATAGTCTCCGGCCTTCGTCACGTTCATCTTCACCTGGCCGATGCAGCCCCAATCGGTGCAGCCCTTCCAGGTGATCTGCGGCGGCTGTGCCGCCGCGGACACGGGGACCGCGGCGACGCAGCCGAACGCGACGAGTGTTCCGAGCAATGCGCTCGCCGACCTATTTCGTGGCGAAGCAGTAGAAGAGGCCATTGCCTCCGGTGCTCTTCAGGTCGTTCTGGCTGCAGCCGCCGTCGGGCCCGCGTGACGGATGCGACGAGTTCCACGACTTGGACGCGTCGTCGTCCCGCAAGCCCTGGCGATCGTGGTGGCCGACCATCGCCGACCCCTGGCCGTTCTTCGTCCAGTTGCCGCACGTACGGTCCTCACCGGCCGGGAAGGCGGTGCCGTCGGGCTGGGAGCCCGTCAGGATGTCGTGCATGTTCGGCGTGTCTCCACGCCCGTTCACGGGCTCACCCTTCTCGGTCAGCGCGGTCTGCTTGCTGATGTTGTTCTTGCCGTGCAGCTCGGCCAGGTCGTTGGCGATGATGATGCCCTTGGCGTTCTTCCAGGGACCTTTGCCGATGCGGTCGCGCGCGTTGACCGCGCCGGGGCCCTGGGTGCTCAGATAGGCGTGCCAGGTCTTGGTGCCGGCGCCCGCGGTTGCGCCGAGCAGCTGGCAGAGCTGGTCCGCGCCGGCGATGCCGCCGAGATCGGCGCCCTTGCCGGGGCCGGCGCTCGTGATGAAGAAGCCGATGTCGGACTGCTGGGCGTGCCCGATGCTTGCGCCGAGCGACGACAGCAGGACCGCCGCGAGAATCGAGAAGCCGACCTTCGTGCTCATGGGTCCTCCGTTGATGGTTTAGCTGCGCAGCTCGGGGACGACCCAGAGCGGCGACCGCCCGGCCTCCACGCGCTGGATGTTGTCGAAGCCGTTCCGGTACGCCTTGGTCCAGTTGTCCCACGTCGGCCCGGCGCTGTGCGGCGTGAGCGTGACGTTCGGAAGCGAGAAGAGCGGATGGTTCGGGGTCGGCGGCTCCTCGACCATCACGTCGAGGCCCGCGGCGGCGATCGTGCCCGCCTTCAACGCCTGATGGAGCGCGTCCTCGTCGACGACGGGGCCGCGGCACGTGTTGATCAGGACCGCGGTCTTCTTCATCATCGCGAGCTCGCGCGTCGAGATCATCTTCCGGGTGACGTCGTTCAGCGGCACGTGCAGCGTCACGACGTCGGAGGTGCGGAGAAGCTCGGTGAAGAGGGTGAAGCGGACACCGAGCGTGTCCTCCTGATCTTCGGTGAGGCGCAGGACGTCGAAGTAGCGGACGTCCATGTCGAAGCCCTGGACGCGGCGGGCGACTTTCTTGCCGATGTTGCCGAGGCCGACGATGCCGAGCCGCTTGCCCTCGACTTCGTAGGTGCGGATCGAGGAGAAGTCGCCGGGGCGCCACTTGCCGGTGACGACGTTGTTGTGGTGGTAGACGAGCTTCTTGAGCACGGCCAGCATCAGCATCACGGCGTGCTCGGCGACCGCGACGGAGTTGGCCCCGCCGTTGTTCGAGACGGGCACCCCGGCCTTGCGCGCCGCCTCGATGTCCACGCGGTCGTAGCCCGCGCTGGTCAGCTGCACGAGCTTGAGCTTGGGCGCGGCGCGGAAGAATTCGTTGCCGATGCCGGCGCGCGGCGAGCCCAGGTAGTACTCGGCGTTGGCGGCGGCGTCGTAGAACTCGGGTTTACCGGGATCGGCGACGATCAGCTCCATGCCGGGCGGGAGCAATTCGCGCGCGATCTCCATGACCGGGGCGGGCTGGGGCGGTGTGAGGATCTTGGCCACGATCTCCTCCTGAGGATTGGATGCTGAGCCGCCATAGTATATCCGCCTCGGCGCGATCGCGGTCACGTGTCAGCCATCTGCCTGCGCGCGCCGCGCTGAATCTGGTATTCTCGTGCGAGTGAGCTCGTCGCCAGCCGCGCTCGACACCGAGGGCCGAGCACGGTCCGCTGCTTCCGATGTCCGCCTCATCACCGTGGTCTGCGTCGGGCACTTCCTCAGTCACTTTTACGGGCTCGTGCTGCCCCCGCTGTTCCCGCTCCTGCGTACCGAGCTCGGAGTGTCGTACGCCGCCCTCGGAGTATTGATCACGGCGTCCGCTGGCGCCTCGGCGATCAGCCAGCCGGTGTCCGGCTTCCTGGTGGATCGGTTCGGAGCCCGACGCATCTTGCTCTGGGGGCTCACGCTCCTCTCGAGCGCCATCGCGCTGGCCGGTGTCGCGCCGTCGTACGGGGTCCTCGTGGTCGTCATGGCCGCAGCGGGCCTTGGTAACGGCGTGTTCCACCCTGCCGATTACTCGATCTTCAACGCCGCCGTCCACCCACGACGGCTCGGGCGCGCGTACAGCGCGCACAGCAGCTCCGGCAGTCTCGGCTGGGTGCTCGCGCCCATCGTGGTGGGTGGCCTCACCGCCGTGTTCGGCTGGCGCGTCGGAGTGACCACGGTCGGATTGGCCGGCGTCGCGGTGGCGCTGGTGCTCTCACGTCAGCGCGTGCTCGACGAGGCCTTCCGCATCGCTCCGGAGCGCTCGGCGCGCGGCGTGCGGAGCGTGGCCGGCGAAGTCCGCCTGCTGCTGACGCCGCCGCTCCTGATGGCGTTCGCGTACTTCGTCCTGGTCGCCGCCTCGATGAGCGCGGTGTCGACGTTCTCCGTCGCCGCGCTGGTCGCCATCTACGAGGTGCCCCTCACGCTGGCCGCCGGCGCGCTCACCGCCTACATGCTCGGGGGTGCGGCCGGCGTCGTGTGCGGGGGCTTGCTGGCGGACCGAATGCGGCGCCACGCCGTCTTCGCCGCGGCCGGCATGGCCATCGCCGCCGGGCTCACCGTCGTGCTCGCGACAGGCCTGCCCCCCACGGCGATGCTCGCCGCCCTGCTGGCCCTGATCGGTTTCGCCAAGGGAGCGACCAATCCGTCGCGAGACCTGCTCGTTCGGGGCGCGACGCCGTCCGGCGCCTCCGGGCGAGTCTTCGGGTTCGTCTACTCGGGGCTCGACGTCGGCACGCTCGTCATGCCACCGATCTACGGGTGGCTGATCGATCGGGGCGAGCCACGCGCGATCTTCTTCGTCGCCGCAGCCCTGATGGCGCTCACGATGTTCACCGTGCTCGAGGTCGGCCGTCGCGGCGCAGCGGTACGAGCCTAGCCCGGCAGCAGCTTGACGGGTTGCGGTAAGCTCTGCGGCACGAGGAGGACGCCATGCTGATCGTCGATTCCCAGATCCATCTCTGGCAGAACGGCAAGATGAGCGCGCACCATCGCCAGATCCCGACCTATTCGGCCGATGACGCGCTGGCCGAGATGGCCTCGGCCGGGGTCGATTGCGCGGTGATCCATCCGCCGAGCTCGCTCGGCGAGGCCGTCAACGTGCTCGCCGTCGAGGCGGTGCGCCGGCATCCCGACAAGTTCTGCATCCTCGGACACTTCGATCTCGAGAGCCCCGATCGCGAGAAGATCGTCGCGCGCTGGCGTGATCGGCCGGGGATGCTCGGGTTTCGGTTCACCTTCAACCAGCCCCACCAGAAGGCCTGGTGGACCGACGGCTCGCTCGACTGGTTCTGGGCGGCGTGCGAGAGGGCGGGGCTCCCCGTCGGGCTCCTGGCCGGCGGGCACATGGCGGCGCTGTCGAAGATCGCCGAGCGGCATCCGCGCCTGAAGCTGCACATCGATCACCTCGGACGCAGCGGCGGCGGCACCGGGGTCACCGACGACGCGGCCTTCGCGGATCTCAAGGAGATGCTGGCGCTCGCGAAGCTCCCCAATGTCGCAGTGAAGATGTCCGGCGCTCCGAGCTACTCGAGCCAGCCGTACCCGTACAAGAACATCCACGGCTATCTGCGCCAGATCTTCGAAGCCTTCGGCCCGGAGCGCTCGTTCTGGGGCACCGACATCACGCGCATGCCGTGTTCGTATCGGCAATGCGTGACGATGTTCACCGAGGAGCTGCCGTGGTTGAAGGGGCGGGATCTCGAACGGGTGATGGGCGGCGCGATCGTCGACTGGCTCGGCTGGAAGCGTCCGGCCACCGCCTGATCGGCAACGGAAAGGAATCCGAGCATGATCACGAAATTCGGCAGCCTGTTCGCGGGCCATGTCGATCTGGACAACGAGGGGCTCGACGGAACGGCGGCGAACGAGCGCTGGTTGTCCGACGAGCGTCTGGCCGAGGTGTTCCCCAAGAGCGAGGCGATCGCGAAGCTGATGGACCGGACCGGCTACGACACCTTCTGGCTGGCCGAGCACCACTTCCAGCGCGAAGGATACGAGTGCATCCCGAACATCCTGATGCTTGCCCTGCACCTCTGCCACATCACGAAGCACATCAAGATCGGGTGCGGCTTCAACATCGCGCCGATGTGGCACCCGCTCCGGATGGCCGAGGACTATGCCACTGCCGACTGGCTGACCGGGGGCCGGGTCATCTTCGGCGTCGGGCGCGGCTATCACACGCGCGAAGTCGAAGTCTTCGGCGCGCCGCTCCGCGACCAGGACGCCAACCGCGAGCTGTTCGAGGAGCAGGTCGAGGTCATCTTCAAATCGTTCAACCAGCGCGCCTTCTCGCACCAGGGCAAGTACTACACGCTCCCGCCCCAGGTGCCCTACCGGGGCTACGAGCTTTCCGAGATCACGCTGGTGCCGCGCCCGAAGACCTTGCCGGTCGAGTGCTGGCAGCCGGTGGTCAGCGCGAGCGCGCGGGCCCTCGACTTCATGGCCAAGCACGGCATCAACGGCATCATCGGAGGCGGCGCGGCGCCGGGCGGCGCCAACGAGAAGGTCGTCCACGCGTTTCGCGAGGCGCGCGCCCGGGCCGGGCGCGAAACCAAGCTCGGCGGCGATCTCTGCATCGGGTTTTCGTTCCACCTCGCCGATAGCGTCGAGCAGGGCATCAAGGAGGCGACGCCGTTCTTCGAGGAGAACATCAAGATGTTCGCGCCGCTCGGCTTCGTGCCGGGCCTGACGCCGGAGCAGATCGACGCGGTCGCCGATCCCAAGCGGGCGCGTCAGGCCGGGCTGCCGACCCTGCGCAACGCGATCAAGGCCGGTACCTGGCTGGTCGGCCCCCCGGAGCTGATCACCGAGCAGCTCATGGAGATCCAGCACAAGTACCCGGGCCTGGAGGTCGTCAACGTCGGCCAGCCCGTCGGCACGCCCGAGGCGGTGATCCTCGAGCAGCTCGAGCGCTTCTCGGCGCAGGTGATGCCGGCGTTCAAGCGGCCGGCAGCCTGAACCCCTGACGCGCCAGCAGCTTCCAGGCGCCGTCCTGCTTTTGCCAAACTTGCAACGCGCCGATCCTGGTGGTCGTCGCCTTGCCCTCGAGCTCGGACTCGGCCAGGTAGATGTGGCGCGCGATGGCGGCATTGCCGACCACCGCCACCTTGAGCTCGGGGAACTCGAGCGACTTGACGCGCTGCTTGCGGGTCATCACGCCGTTGACGAATTGTTCCTTGGTCTCGACCCTGCCGTCAGAATGGCCGTAGCTGATCTGCGCGGATGCGACCTGCTCCAGCTTGGCCTTGTCGGCTTCGAGCAGCGCCTTTCGCAGGATCTCGACGTTCTCCTTGACCGCCGCCTCGTCGGCGGCCTGGGCGCTCGCCAGACCGCCGAGCAAAAGGCCGGGAGCCGTGAGAGCCACTGCGCCTGCAACCGCCAGTTCACGTCGGGATACGTTCATGGGTTCCTCCTCGACAGGCTGGGTTAACGCCCGAGTTCGCCGAAGCGTACCCCCGTCCGGCCATCCTGTCGAAGGGCAATTTTCGATCGGGGTTCGGAAGAGCTGGCGGCGGTGACGCCGCGCCCTCACGAGGCGGAACCGATCGTATAGTGCTTCGGCGCGGAGATGCGCGCCGGCTTCCAGTACATCCGCGTGCGGCGCGGCCTCCGGCGCTGCTGGGGATCTACCTGGGCATCAACCTCTTCGCAGCGCTGCTCGTCGGCGTCGGGCCCGGTGCCGGGATGGGTGTTCCTGTTCACCGCGATTGCGGTGACGGACATGAGCCTCGCCGGCTACCTGTACCGTGCAGTCCGGAACGTCGAATCGGACCGCGTTCTCGTCTCCGCGGAGAGGTAGGACGGCCGAGGCCCTTGACAAGGACGCTCCGGTGCCGGAGATAAGAGGAGCAGCGCACCCGATCGTGTGAGAGGAGAACGACGATGGACATCGGCAGCGGAAGGATCCCCTGTGGCCCGATCTGCTTCGCCCTGCAATATCGCGACATCGACGGTGGTGCGCCTCACCGCGCGGGCGCGGGAGGGGGAGGCGGGAATCACGCCGATCAGGGCGTGTGTCTTCAAGTAATCGGCACCGTAGACGGCGCCGAGCGGGAGCTGCTCCGGTTCGAGTGCTTCGACAATCACCCGCACTATCACTACGACCCGGCGAACACGAACGTTCGCGTCATGCTCGACCCCACGGTCACCGGCAACCCCCTTCGGTGGACAATGACCCAGCTGCGCCGCAAGCTGCCGGCAATGCTGGGCCGCGCGGGGTACGAGCAGGTCGCGCTGCAGATCGATCCCTCGCATCTGATGCCTACGCTGGACGAGGTGGAGGCCCAGGCGTGCGAGATGGCAATCCGCAAGCGCCGAACGGTCCGCCACAATCGGGGAACGGACGTGATCGAGGCCGGCAACATCCGGTTCGGCCTGGAGATGCGTGTTGCCGGTCAGGGGGACGGTGGCCTCGCCATTCACGTCCTCGGCGACATCGCCGGCCAGGAGGTCGAGCTGCTCGCCTTCGACTGTTTCCGCATCTACCCGCACTACCACTACGGGCCCATGTACAAGAACGAGCGGATCTACTGGGACAAGACGTTGGTTCCGGATCCCTTCAAGTGGGCGCTCGAGCAATTCAAGAGTGGGAAGCTTCCAGCCATGCTGACGCGAGCCGGGTATCCAACCGTGGCCGCCGCTCTCGACGAAGGGCTCATTGCCCAAAAACTCCCCGAGGTAGAGGCGAGGGCGCAGGCCATGCTCCAGGCGTGAGGCGGGCCCCCGGCGACCACCTCATACAAGCGGCCGGCAACGTCCCAACGAGCAACCTGCCGCCCGTCAGCGACCGAGGACGACGGTGTCGCAGAAAGGCTCGAGCAGATCCGACGGGCCGATGCGATAAGATGCTTTGGAATGACGCCGAATCGGTCCCGGGCCCCGGCCGCCCGCCCTCTGACAGTGGGGCTGCTGGATGCCGTTCCGCTCTTGGTCGGAGTCCTCCTCATCCTCGCGAAGTTCGCTCTTCTGGTGGGACGGTTCGCCGAAGGGCAGGGGCTCGCGCTGTTGATCGTTCTGGCCTCGAGTTTCTCTGCGCTGCTCGCGTCGCTCCTCGTCATGTTTCCCCGGCTGGTGCGTGTCGCGGCGCTTCTCGTCGTGAACCTCGTGGTCGCGACGGCGGCGCTGGCCGACGCGGTGCACCTGCGCGTCTTCGGCAACGCGATCGCCCTGGCCGAGGTCGCCTATGCGCATCAGCTCCTGACCGTAGTTTCCAGCGTTCGCCAGCTCGGGCTCGTAAATCTTCGAGTCGAGCCCCCTCGTCCCTAGAACCCCTTGTCGCGGGCGACCAGAACGGGCAGGTCGTGGACCGCGTTCATGATCGCCACCTGGGGCCTTGTTCTGGTCTCGGAGTCACGGCAGCTCCTATGGGTTACGGATCATCGTGCATTGTCAATGATCGTCAGGGGGGCGGAAGCCGCCCCCCTGACCGACGCTGAGTGTCCTAGTCCTCCCGCTCCTTCTCCTTACCCGGCCCACCGGGTCCGCAGATTTTCCAGATCACCCCTGTCTCGGGAATCTGGACCAGGGGGCCGTCGCCGTCAACCTTGAAGCCGGCATCCGGGTCCGACTGCCCGAAATCCCGGACCGCTCCGTAGTCCACGAGATAGGCGCAGTCGTCGGGGCCGAACTTCAGGTCCACCGGGCGGTTGATTCCTCTGATCTGGGAGACGAACGCCTGCTCGAACGTCTTGTTGAAGGCGAACCGCTCGAGCTTGAGCTGGAGCGGCTCACCGGGTTTGCTGAAGTTGATGAGCTGGACATCGTGCCCCTCTTCAGGGGTGCCGTTGGCCTTCGAAAACCCGAAGTCCCCCTCGCGGCCGGCAAGAGCTGCACCACGCTTGACTGGACCGTGGACGAACGAGTCGGGCACGAAGTCCAGTCCCACGATCGCGACATCCGACGCCTCGAGGGCGAGCGGCACCGTGATCGGCTGGGGCGGGAACTTGAGCACGGGCTGCACCGGCTTTCCAATGACAGCGCCCGGATTGTCGTCGCCGGGGCCTCCGACGGGATTGAAAACCGCCTGAGTCGAATCCAGGAAGCCGAACCGATCCGGCCATCCGTGGTAGTCCGGGCTGCCGTTGGGATTCTGTTGCGCGAGGTGGAGGCGGTCTGGGGCGTTGTTGGTGGGCCGCGCGCCCCGCTCGTCTTCGCCGTTCTCAGTCACGAACAGTCCGCCCTTCAAGGCATGGTCGTTGGGTGCGAACCGAATGCCGTACGGGTTTCGGTACCCCCACGAGAAGGGCTCGATCGTATTCTCCGGATTCCTGGCGTCGAGCCTCGCTCTCAAGATGGCGCCATCGCAGACGCCGTGGTGCAACGCTCCGGTGAAGGCCTTGATGGTCTTTCCACTGTTATCGACGCCAAAGGGCGAGTATCCGCTCGTCTTGACCCCACCTCCGGAGTCGAAGAGATTGTTGCTCAGGACGATGTCCTGACATGGGATATCGGGCTGGTTCGCGCCGCCGCCGTTGTCGCGACCGACCACGCCCGAGTTGGTCGTCGAGCCCTGGGACCAATAGATCCAGTCACCCTTGAAGGTGATCTGCTCGGCCGGGTGGTCGCCGGTCGGCAGGTGGGTGATGAACGGGGTGACCTGCCCGTTCTCAGGATTCACGCTCACGATGCGTGAGCTGTTGTTTTGTTCACCGGGAACGGCGGCGCGGATGGCCTGGTTCGAGTCCGTGGCGAAGAGCCTCCCGCCCTGGAAGCCCCTCTCGAACGCGATGTCTATTGCCGGGCCATGGGGGAGGAGGCCTCCACCGTCTGCCGTGGGCTTGGCGAGAGGACCCCGGATCAGGCTTCCCGTCTGGTCGAATACCAGGATGTCAGGCGTGAAGGGGTTGGTCGGCGAGAATGCGCCCCCGAGGGTCGCGCTCGTCTCATCGTTGCAGCGGCTGGGCAGGCCGTGTCCAGATTCGAGAACGAACACTTCGAACCGCCGAGAATTACCGCGGAACGCGACGGCAGTCGGGAAATTCAGACCGCTTTTGAAGACCGAGACCTTGAAGCCCTGAGGTACGACGATGTCCTCGCCGTTGCCCGGATTGAAGAAGACGTCCTCACCAGGACAGAGAGGATTTCCCGCGGCCGCCACGAAGGTGGGCTGGGCCAGTAGCAGCGCAAGAGTGAGAGTCACGAGCAACCAACTAAATCGGCCGACTATGCTGCGCATGTCAACTCCTTCGGGTTGTGCAACGTTCTCTTCCACTTGGCGCCCAGCGTCGTGTTGCTTGAGACCAAAGGGATGGAGGCGCTCGCGACTGCGTGTGACGGCGGGTGGCGGCCATGGCGGGAGTTGCTGGGGCCTCCTCCTTCCCGCTGCGTTGCGGGGCCCAATCCTCGCGCCAGCGGAATTCGAACGCAATAGAAAACCTGGTCTGCGGCGCGGAACAACAGCGTGTGGAAATCAGCGAAGGCACGGCCGAGGCCGGCTGCTCTCGAGGCTCACGAAAATTCGGGGCTTTGTACGCTACGGCTCAGCCGTCGACCGCGATTCCGGCGAGTGTCTCCTCGAGGACGGGCGCCAGCTCCGTCACGATCGCGTCGAGCGAGAACACGTCGTCGATCTGTCCGGCCAGCACAGGCCGGGCGGCGATGGCGACGTCCTTGAGATGCCGGCGCTCCTCGACCGCCATAGCGGACCAGTCGTCGACGAGCGCCTGCGCGCTGGCGCGATCGGTGTTGCGCGCGACCACCCGCGCGAGGCGTTCGGAGAACACGAGCCCCTGGAGCGCTTCGAGATTGGCTTTCATGCGCTCGGCGTTCACGACGAGCCCGGCGGCGATGCGTTCGAGTGCGTCCAGCGCGCCGCCGGCGGCGTCGACCAGCTCGGGAATGGTCACCAGCTCGGCCTGCCAGCCGCCGAGCGCGCGCTCGTGCTCCCCGACTGCGCTGGAGAGCAAGGTCGTCATCAGGCCGGGCGCGCGGGCGGCCGCGGTCAGGGCCTGAAGGCAGGCGACGGGGTTGCGCTTATGGGGCATCGCGCTGGAGCCGCCCACGCCTTTCACCGGCGCAGACTCGAGCATCTCGCCGATCTCGGCCTGCGAGAGCAGCGAGATGTCGCGCGCGATCTTGCCCACCGTGGTCGTGACGAGCACGAGCTCGGTCATCAAGCGCAGCAGCTCGTCGTGGTGTTCGTGCCACGCACGCGCCTCGTGCAGGTGCAGGCGCATCGCCAGGCCGTTGCGCACCATCGCGTGCTTGCCGCCGATCGCGTCCAGGGTGCCGACGGCGCCGCCGAGCTGAATGCAGAGCGCCCGCTCGCGCGCCTCGGCGAGGCGAAGCCGGCAGCGATGGAGCGCCGCCGCCCAGCGCGCGATCTTCACACCGGCTGTGATCGGCGTGGCCGGTTGCATCAGCGTGCGGCCGAGCATAATCACGCCCGCATGGCGCCGCGCCCGGCCGGCGAGGCGGCTCACCGCCGTCGCAAGAACCTGATCGGCATCGGCAAGACACGGCTTCAGGCACAGGACCAGCGCGGTGTCCAGGACGTCCTGACTCGTCGAGCCGTAGTGCACGAAGGCCACCGCGCGCGCGTCCACGCGCGCGACCTGTTCGGTAAGCGCCCTGACCAGCGGCACCGCGAGCGAGCCCGAGCGCTTGGCTTCGGCAGCGAGGGTGTCGGGCTGGAAGCTCAGATCAGCGCAGGCCTTCGCGATGGCTCGCGCGGCTTCCTGAGGAACGACGCCGGCGTCGGCCTCGGCGGCGGCCAGCGCGCGCTCGAAGTCGAGCATCGCGCGCACGAACGCCTCGGCGGACAACGCCTGGGTGAATACGTCGCGGGCGAAGCCGCGGCCGACGATGTTCACGGGCGCGCTCGCGCGCTAGTACTCGATGAACACCGCTTCGCCGGCGCCCCTCAGCCGGACGTCCCAGCGATAGATCTTCGCGTCACGGGGATCCCGAGCCGCGATCAGTGTGCGGAGCCGTTCGGGATCGCCGATGGCGCGGGCCAGGGGGTCGTCCTTGATCACGTCGAGCGGGGCGAGGAACACGCGGGTCTGCAGGGCCTTCAAGAGCCCGCGCGCGAAGATCGAGACGCTGATCTGGGGCGCGTACGTTTCCCCGCCTGGGCCCTTGAAGGATCCGGGCATGACGGTCTCGATCGCATAGCGGCCGTCCGTGTCGGTCGAGACGCGGCCGTAGCCGTAGGGTCGCGCTCCGTCGTCGCCGGAGGGGAATTGGCCGGCTGAGTCCGCCTGCCAGGTCTCGAAGAGGGCGTCGTGGATCGGCGCGCCGGCGCCGTCGTACACGCAGCCGGTCAAGGTGATGCGATCCCCCCGACCGGCGAACAAGACCGTACCGCCATCCTTCCACAAGAGCTCGCGCGCGAAGAACGGGCCGACCGTTTGCGAGGGGGTAGGCTTCGCCATGGTCACACCCCTATCGGCGTGGCGCGCGGCCCGCGCAACACCATGTCCCAGCGGTACCCGAGCGCCACGCCCTCGATGCCGTGCTCGAGATCGAGCTCGGCGACCAACAGGTTGCGGCCGACCTCGGGCACGCTCTGAAAGATCGGATCGATCGCCAGCAGGGGATCGCCCGGGAAGAACATTTGCGTTATGAGCCGCTGCGCGTACGCATTGCCGAACAGCGAGAAGTGGATGTGCGCCGGCCGCCACCCGAAGGCGTGGTTCTGCCACGGATACGCGCCGGGTTTGACCGTCACCAGCCGATAGCGACCCTCGTCGTCTGTCAGCAGCTGCCCTTTCCCGAGAAAGTTCGGATCCAGCGGCGCATCGTGATCGTCCACAGCGTGCGGATATTTTCCCGAGGCATTGGCCTGCCAGATCTCGACGAGCGACCGTCGCACCGGCCGGCCGTCCCCGTCCAGCACGCGGCCGACGAGCACCATCTTCTCGCCGAGCGGCGCGCTCCTACCCCAGGTCGTCAGATCGGCCTCGCTGTCCTTCACGAACTGGTTCGGAAACGCCGGCCCCACGGTCTCGAGCGGGCTCGGGGCCACGCGCACCAGCGGCTGTGCTGGAGCGCGGAGCCGCGTGCTCTTGTAGTCCGGGTACAGGTAGGGCGGGTGAACGTCGGCGGCGGATGTCTCGGCCATCGGCCTCTCCTCCGTGGGAGTTTACTCCTTCTGGACGGGGGCTCGAAGGTGGACTAAAGTGGCGCCAAACAGCCATGAATGGCTCACGCGGCACCTTCGGGAGGAGAGAGGACATGAGCGCGAATGGGCATCA
>WNGJ01000603.1_pt1 | contig 35691 bp, 39 predicted proteins | sample 5400611 | NCBI WGS metagenome assembly WNGJ01 (sample SAMN13153375, study PRJNA577476) | soil metagenome | isolation source: 40 cm soil or saprolite under Garry oak tree replicate 1 | place: USA:California | collected 2016-06-15
GCTGGGAGGCGGCCTGGCGGCCCACGAATGCCAGTAACGGCGCTCCGCCGACTCCGGCGTTCGCTGCCACGCGAACCGCTGCAGCTGAGCGCGCGCTGGCGGCGATTCGCGCCGCGGTCTAGAAAAAACGAGGATGCGCGCCGGCGCGGACGTTCACTACCGCGAGGGATCGCCCTAGGCCTCGCGGACGCCGATCTCGACCTCAGGAAACCAGCCCGGCGGCGCGGCCACGCCAGAACGTTCCAGGAGGTCTCCACCGTGGGCCCGCGCGACACGAATCGAATCCGGACTCTGGCAGCGATGTTCGCCTCGCTTGCCCTCTTCGCGGCAGCGAAGGGCCACGCCGCCACACACAGGGCGCTGGCTTGCACGATCACGGGCACGAGCGGGCCTGATGTGCTCAGGGGCACGCCGGGCCCAGACGTGATCTGCGGCCTCGGCGACAACGATGCGCTCGATGGCGGGGGCGGCAACGACATCCTGATCGGAGGCCCCGGCGCCGACCTGCTCAGTGGCGGAGCGGGCAACGATGTTCTCTACGGCGGTCCGGGGAACGACCGACTCCAGGGGGACACAGGCCGCGACACCGTCTACGGCGGTGATGGAAACGACCTGATCTGGGCCTGGGACGGCGCCGCCGACCGAATCAACGGCGGGCGCGGCACAGACCGCGCCTGGACGGACAAGCTCGACCGAGTGACCCAGGTCGAGCGGTATCGCTAGGAGCTAACTACTACGCATAGCCGCGAACTTTCCAGTACGCGATGGCAATGCTGAGCGCAGCGACTGCCACGACGCCGGCGATTCCGACCGCGCCGATCCGTCCGTACGCGCCGTGGCCTCGTCCGAAGCGCGAGAGCACGAGCATGCAGGCCGCGCCGCCGATCAGTCCGCCGATGTGGCCGCCGATCGAGATGCCGGCGAGGAAGAAGCCCAGGGCGAGGTTGATCACGATCAGCCCCATCGCGCTGCCGCCGAGCACATAGGAGCCCTGGCGCTCGAGAACCAGCGCGGCGCCGAGGATCCCGAAGATCGCGCCCGAGGCACCGACCGTAGCTGAGTTGGGCGTCAGGACGAGCGCACCGGCTGAGCCGGCAAGGCCCGAGACGAGGTACACGAGCAGGAACCTCGCCCGGCCGAGGTACTGCTCCACGGGCGTGCCGATCCAGTACAGGAAGAACATGTTGAAGCCGAGGTGGATCGGTCCGTAGTGCAGGAACGCGGCCGTGATGAGGCGCCACCAATCGCCATGCGCTACCCCGATCAGATGGCCAACGCCGAGCCCCGCCGGCAGGATCTGTCCACCAATTTCCCTCGCCGACGCGACGAGGACGCCGTTGACGTAGATCGAGCCCGAATTCGCGTTGATTCCCGCTCCCTGCGCGAGTTCGAGGAGGTAGATGGCGACGTTGATGCCGATCAGGATCCGCGTGACCAGCCCCGTCGTCCCGGCGCCGACGCCTCGGAGGCCTCCGGTCATCCTGGCGACGCCTTGCGGCTTGCCGGAGTGCTCGGGGCAGCGCTGGCCGGGGTGTCTGTAGCACCTCATTGCAGCGGCCATGGCCATTAGCGTAGTGACCACGTGCGGACAGACGTCGCCTTTACTCCTGCCGAAGCCGGGCCGGCCCACGTGGCGATCGTCGTCGATGTGATGCGGGCAACCTCGACGATCGCGCAGGCGCTCGCCTCGGGTTATCGGCGGGTGCTCTGCTGCCGCGAGATCGAGGATGCGCGCGCGCTTCGCGAGGAGCTCGGTGACGAGGCAGTCGTCGGCGGAGAACGGAACGCCGTCCCGATCGAGGGGTTCGATCTCGGCGCGTCGCCGCGGGACTACCTCGAGCCACGCGCGGAAACTGCGATCTTGACGACGACGAATGGGACGCGAACGATTCTCGCCGCGGCCGAAAACGCGGAGCTCGTCCTCCTCGGCAGCTTGCTCAACCTCGATGCGGTTGCCGCTGCGGCGACCACGCCTGGGGAGGACATCACCGTCGTCTGCGCCGGTTACGAGGGAGCGTTCGCGATCGACGACGCCTACTGCGCGGGCAGGATCGTCGAGCTGCTGGACGGCGAGCGCACCGATGCCGCGGTTGCCTCGGCGGCGCTCGCCCGTGCGTATCCGAATGCCTGGGAGGGCGTGAATGCGCGCACGTACGGCCCGCCCGGACTCGAGGACGACCTGCGCTGGTGCACGCAGGAGAACACCCTTGCGGTTGTGCCCCGCCTCACACGGATGGTCGGTCCCGCCGCCGAGATCGAGGGCTAAAGGTTTCCCGGCTCTAACCGATATTTACTCCAGTCAGCAGGAAGGGCATCCTTTCCGCATGGGGGCTCGCCAAGCTAACCCAGCTGACAACTAGTAGGAGGCGGTCTCGCCGCAGGGGCCGCCTCCTTGTTTTCGTATTGTCGTTTCGCTTCCTTGGTGGCACCTGGGGCCGGAGTTAGCGGCCGCGCCGCCAGGTCGGCGCGGCCTTTTACGCTCCGGCGTCGCGAGCGACGCCTCCGGATGAGGGGGTTGGGTTTGTGGGAAGTGCGGGCAGTCGAACCGGGATTTGCGGCCGCGCCGCCATCCGCGCGAGTGGACTTGACAAGCGAACAGGTGTTCGTGTAGAACATACGTTCGTAAGTGATCGCATGTCTTCTCATCCCGGGATTCGAGCTGCGGGCGGCGCTGCGGGAGCGGCCTGCGCTTGCGCTTCGGCCTGCCGGGCTCGGGCCTGGGGCCGGAGAGGAGCCTGTGCTCGGGGCTGTGACGGCGGCGGCTGAGGCTGCCGGAGACGCGTGGGATCGAACGGCTCTACGGAGGCCAGGAGCCCGCGCTCAAGCGGGCGCTCGCTGCGGTCGGGGCGGCGTGGGACGCACGCATCGGCGCCGCCGAGCGGAGGTTCGCGGCTCTTGCGGCGGCGCACGTCGCACGCTCGGGTCAGGTGCTGATCGTCTCCGACCGCCAGACCCATGACTTTCTCGCGCCGCTGCCGCTGACCTTGCTCCCGGTCGATTCCGAGCGCCGTGAGGAGCTCGAGGAACTCGGGGTGCGAAAGATTGGACAGCTTGCTGGGCTACCGGGTGCCGCCGTCGCCGAACGATTGGGGCCGGACGGCCGGCGGGCCTGGAGCCTGGCGAGAGGAGAGCAGCGTGGGAAGGTCCGCGCGCGAAAGGTGGCGAACGACCTTGTGGAGACGCTCGAGTTTCCGGAGGCGGTCGCGAACGAGCTGACGCTCCGGCGGGCGCTGGGCGCCCTGCTCGACCGGCTCCTTGCCCGGCCGGAGCGCGGCGACAGAGCGGTGCGCAAGCTCGCGCTGTCTGCGAAGCTGGTGGGCGGGGGATCGTGGCGGCGAACTGTCACGTTGCGTGACGCGACGGCGAACCGCGACCGGCTCCGCGTAGCACTCGGCGTGAAGCTCGCCGAGCTGCCCGCGCCGGCAACCCGGCTGGGCCTCGAGCTCGTGGAGCTTGCTCAGACGGTCGGGCGGCAGCTGGAGCTCGTTCAGCCGGAAGGGCTCGAGCTCCGCGCCCATCTCAGTGAAGGCTTGAAACAGGTGCGCGCGGGAGCCGGCTCCGGAGCAGTTTGCTCTGTCGTCGAAGTAGCGCCTTGGTCTCGGGTTCCCGAGCAGCGGGCGTTGCTGGTTCCAAGGGACGAATGAGCAAGGAATGCCGAACGAAGTGACGGCGGAAAAGGAAGGGGCTCGTGGGGAAACCATCGGTTTCCCCACGTGAAGCAGAGGGCGCTGCTGGTTCCGCGCGACGATTGAACGCGCCTCAGCGGGCGCTTGTCGAGATGCACGTCGACGGGACGCCGCGGAGCGTGAACCGGCAGCAGGTCGCGCTCGTGCGGGAGGAGTGGCGCGTCGTCGATCGCTGGTGGACGGAGCAGCCGGTCGACCGGCGTTACTTCGACCTCGTCCTCGCGAGCGGCGAGAACGCGGTCGTGTTTCTGGACGGGGAGGCCCAGAGCTGGTTCAGTCAGCGCGCGTAACTCAGAAGCCAAGCGTGCTCCACCGCGAGAGCGAGCGCCAGGCCTGCGGCTGTGACGGCTGCGCTGAAGCGCTTCCCGTTCCGGTAGAGGACGAGCGCGGCAAGCGTCGCGGCGAGCGTCTCGACGGCGAAGAAGGTGCCGGCGATGAAGGAGATGGTGCCGTTCAGCTCACACGCGCCGGTGGGACTCGACACAGCGCAGGCGGTGCCGCGGTTCGAGGCCCAGCGGGTCACCATCATCCCTTCGATCTGGGCTGCGAAGGCGGCGGCGAACGCCACGCTGAGCGGAAACGTGAGCTTGGCGCGCATCGCGTCCGCTATCGGCGCAGAGACGCTCGAGCTGGACCCTCGCTCGATCTAGCCGCGGCGGACCGCGTCTGCGAAGCCGGCGTCGGGAGCGTGCAGGTTCAGGAGTCGCAGCGGCTCCGCTGCGGTGTTGGCGCGAAAGCCGTGGCGCACACCGAGCGGCTCGGCGACGAACGTTCCCGGGCCGGCGCGGAGAAGGTCGTCGCCGGCGATCAGCTCCGCGTCGCCTTCAAGAACGAAAAACGCGTCGACATGGTCGTCGTGGGCGTGCGGCTCGACGCCTCTCCAGCCGTGCTGGAAGGTGAGATCCAAGAGCGAGAGCTGCGGCAGCTGGCCTTTGATCACGAGGACGCGATTTTCCCGCTCGAAGCGTTCGCCCTCGCCGGGAGCAGAGGCGACGGCATCGGCGAGGGGGCGACCGCCGTGTGGGGGCGGATCCTCCTGGTCGAAGGCGTCGTGCGCTCGGCCGCGGATGTGGTCGCCGAAGCCCATGCTGGGCGCGTGCATGTTGAGAAAGATCGCGGTCGCGTCGCTCGAGTTCTCGAAGGTGTGGACGACTCCGGGCGGAGCCGCGACGTAGGTGCCGGGGCCACCGCGTACCGAAGTGACGCCTGGCCCGAGCCCGAATTCGACCTCGCCCTCAAGCACGTAGAAGGCGTCCGTATGGTGCCGGTGGATGTGCGGATCCGGGCCTTTCTCGCCCGGCTCATAGCGAAACCAGGTCACGATCAGTTGCTCGAGCTCGGCGAGGATGCGCAGCGTCCGCTCCGGGCGGTCTGTGACCGTCTCGCCCTCGCCGGGGCGTAGAAGCAGGACATGGGATACGTCGAGCTTCACGCACACTCAGCCTATTCGTTCCTCGACGGCGCCTCGCTGCCCGAGGAGCTCGCGATTCGGGCCGCCGAGCTTGGCTACGGCGCGCTCGCGCTGACCGACCACGACGGCGTCTATGGCTCGCTGGAGTTCGCCCAGGCTGCGAAGGCATTCGGCCTCCGCCCGATCACCGGCGCCGAGGTGACGCTCGCCGATGGGTCGCACGTAACGCTGCTCGTCGAGTCGGCCACGGGCTACGCGAACCTTTGCCGGCTGTTGACCGACGCCCATGCGCGGACACGGATCCCGGGGAAGGAGCGCGAACTGCTGGAGCCGGCGCTCGAGCAATCGGCGCTCGAGCGACTGAACGAAGGGCTCGTCTGCCTGTCGGGCTGCGCGCGGCATGGGCTCGCCGTGCTGAACCCGAACGCTGCGGCACGGCTGGCGCGGACCTTCGGCCACGACCGCTTCTTCGTCGAGCTTCAGCGGCCGTTCGAGCGGGGCGACGCTCGCCGCAACGCCTTGTTGCGCGAGCTGGCCGAGTCGCTCGGGGTCGAAACGGTTGCGACCGGCGACGTCCATTCCCATACGGGTCCGCGGACGGCGTTGCAGGACGCGCTCGTCGCCGTCAAGAACCGCACGTCGCTCGACGGCTGCGAGCCGGAGCGGCGAGGCAACCGGGAGAGCTTCCTGCGAGCGCCGGACGAGAGCGCGGAGCTTTTTCCGCACGACCGGGACGCGGTCGAACGGAGCGGAGAGCTCGCCGAGCGGCTCCAGTTCGATCTGAACGAGGACCTCGGCTACCGCTATCCGGACTTCTCGGAGCAGGGTGAGCCAGCCATCGCGCAACTCGCCCGGGTCTGCGACCGGACTTTCGAGGAGCGGTACTCGGGTCGCAACGGACTCAAACGAAAGGCAAGAGCCCGCCTCGACGAGGAGCTGAAGCTGATCGACGAGCTCGGCCTGGCCGGCTTCTTCCTCCTGCACTGGGAGGTGCTCGAGCTGGCGCGGGAGCTGGCAGTCGACGTGCGCGGCCGCGACTCGCCGCGCTCGACGCTGCCGCCGGGACGCGGTCGCGGCAGCTCCGTCGGCTCGATCGTCTGCTACCTGACAGGACTCTCACACGTCGATCCGGTGGCAGCGGGGCTCTCGCTCGGCCGCTTCCTCAACCGCGACATGGCAGCCGTGCCGGACATCGATCTCGATTTCCCTCGCGACATCCGCGAGAAGCTGCTCCCGGCGGTCAGCGACAAGTACGGCCGCGAGCACGCCGCACTCGTCGCCGCTTTCCCGACCTACAACGCGCGCGGCGCGATCCGCGACGTCGGCAAGGCGCTCGGCCTGCCGCACGCGGAGCTCGAGCGGCTGGCGCGGATCACCGAAGGCAATCCGCGGCGGGTCGCCGAGGAAGTGGCGTCTTTGCCGGACGCCGAGGCAAAGCTCAGCTCGCCGCGTTGGCGCGCGTTTGGGGAGCTGTGCCGCGAAATCGGCGGCCTGCCTCGCCACGCCTCCCAGCATCCGGGTGGGATGGTCATCTCCAGCCGGCCGCTGATCGAGCTCGTGCCGGTGATGCCTGCGGCGATGGCCGGACGGCAGCTCGTCCAGTGGGACAAGGACTCCTGCGCTGATGCCGGCTTCCTCAAGATCGACCTGCTCGGGCTCGGAATGCTCTCGGCGGTCGAAGAATGCGTCGAGCTGATTGCGCAGCGGCGGGCGGAACCGCTGGACCTCTCACGCATTCCGCTCGAAGACCCGGATGTGTACGCCGACATCCAACGCGCCGACACCGTGGGTGTCTTCCAGATCGAGAGCCGCGCGCAGATGCAGTCGCTGCTGCGCACTCGGCCCGAGAACCTCGACGACCTGACCGTTCAGGTCGCCCTCGTTCGGCCGGGGCCGATCCAGGGCAAGGCCGTCCACCCGTACATCGAGCATCGCCAGCGGCTGCGCGAGGACCCGAGCTTCGTGCCGCCGGTCGATCACCCGCTGCTCGCGGAGCCGCTCGCGGAAACACTCGGCGTCGTCGTCTTCCAGGACCAGGTGCTGGAGGTTGCGATGGCGCTGGCCGGCTTCTCGGTCGGCGAGGCCGAAGGGTTGCGGCGCGCGATGAGTCGTAAGCGAAGCGAGGAGGCGATTGAGGCCTATCGCGGACGCTTTGTCGACGGCGCGGCGCGAAACGGGGTGGACGCCGAGACTGCGAACCTCGTCTACGACAAGCTGGCCGGCTTCTCGGGCTTCGGCTTCCCAAAGTCGCATGCCGCCGCGTTCGGCCTGCTCGCCTACCAGTCGACATGGCTGCGGCATCACCACCCCCGCGAGTTCCTTGCGGCCCTCTTGAACGCCCAGCCGATGGGCTTCTATCCGCCGGCCTCGCTGGTGCGGGACGCGCAGCGGCGTGGGGTGGAGGTCCGGCCGGTCGACGTCAATCGCAGCGCGGCGAAGTGCGCGCTGGAGGACGACGCGGTGCGGATCGGACTCGAGTACGTACAGTCGCTCGGCGAGCCCGGGGCTGCTGCGGTGGTCGAGGAGCGGGAGCGGCGCGGGCCGTTCGATGGCGTCCGCGAGCTGGCGCAACGGGTCGAGCTCGACCGAGACCGGCTCGAGGCGCTCGTCGCCTCAGGCGCCTGCGACGAGTTCGGCGAGCGGCGGCGGCTGCTCTGGGAGCTCGGCCTCGCCTTTCGCCCGGCGACTGTTCCCGGCTCGGGCGGGGAGGCGCGCCAGCTCACGTTGTCGCTCGATCCCACCGCCGCCACGCCCGAGCTGCCCGAGCAGACGCCTTGGGAGCGGATGCTCGCCGACTATCGGCTGACGAGCCTTTCGGTCGGCACGCATCCGCTGGCGCTTCTGCGCCCGCTGCTGGCAGAGGAGGTGGTCTCGAGCCGCGATCTCGGCACTCAGCCACACGGCGGGCGTATCGCGGTGGCCGGCCTCGCGGTTGCCCGCCAGCGGCCTTCGACCGCCAACGGCGTCGTCTTCATGCTGCTCGAGGACGAGTTCGGGCAGGTGAACCTGATCGTGCCGCCGCCGGTCTACCAGCGCTTCCGCCCGCTCGTCCGTGCCGAGCCGCTCGTGCTCGCGCGTGGAAGGTTCGAACGGGTTGGCCGAAACCAGAACGTGCTCGTGCACGAGTTCGAGTCGCTCGTCCCGCTCGCAAAAAAGGTCGCAGACGGCGCCGACGTGTTCGGCTCACTACCGGCAGCCCATCACTTCGGCCACAGATAGTCGGCCTCTAGCGGTTCTCGATTTCGAGCGCGAAGCGGGGGAGGCGCTTGGCGACCGCGCGGTTGAACGCGTCCTCGTACTCCTCCGACGCGTCCTCGTGGAGTGTCCTCGCGAAGTGGTCGCGGATGTCGGCCAATAGCTCGGTGCCCGTCTCCACAGCGTCGACATAGTCGCCGTAGCGTTCCTCAGCCTCGTCGCGCGGCGCGGCGTTGTACGCGCGCTCGAGCTCCTCACACTCGTCGATCACGTCTGCCTGCTCGCGCTCGAAGAGATCGAGTTGCCGCGAGATCACATCTGCGAACCGGCAGCGCCTAAACACCCGCTTACACTAGCCGCGCTCTGGCGCTGCTCATCCGCACCTGGAATGTCTTTCACGGAAACGCAAAGCCGCCGGAGCGCCATGCGTATCTCGAGGAGATGGTGTGCCTCGCCAGCGCCGACGGGCCGGACGTCCTTTGCCTCCAAGAGCTGCCGGGCTGGGCAGATCGCGAGCTCGCCGACTGGAGCGGTATGCAGGCGTACGTCGACCTGGCGCAGACGCCGCGCCTGGGGCCTTTGCCGATCCCGGTCGAGCTCGGGCGCAAGATGACTTCTCTGCACCACGGCTTACTGCGCTCCGCGTTCTCCGGCCAGGCGAACGGAATTCTGCTCAGCCCCGCCGCGACATTTCTCGGCCGGGACCGACTCGTCCTGAACAGCCGCGACTTCCGGGAAGCTCAGTCGCGTTGGCTCTCGCTTCCCCTCATCACCCGGCTGGCCTGGGCTAAAGAGCGGCGGATCGTGCAGGTCGTCCGTGCCCGTTTTCCGAGCGGCCCGACCCTTGCCGTTGCCAACTTGCACGCGACGGGCTACGACCCGGACCAGCGACTGGCCGATGCGGAGTTACTGCGGGCGGCGGTCTTCGTGGACGCCGTGGCGGAGCCCGGCGACGTCGTTGTGCTGGCCGGCGACTTCAACGTCACTGCCGCGCGCTCGGCTACCCAGACCGACCTGATTAGCGCCGACTGGGGGTTCTCAGACCCGGCTGTCGAAGGGATCGACCAGATCCTCGTTCGCGGGGCCTCGGTCGAAGATCTATCCCGCTGGCCGCTTGACCGACGTCGTGTAGACGGCCGCGTCCTCTCCGACCACACACCGGTGGAGGCGAGAGTGGCGTGACGTTCGAGGAGGCTCGAGCTCAGTTCCCGGTCCTCGAGCGGTACGCATATCTAAACGCCGGCACCAACGGCCCGCTCGCCCGGGCAACGGTCGAGGCGATCACGGAATGGAACGAGCGCGACCTCGAGCAGGGCCGCGGCGGCAAGGCGTACTTCGAGCAGATTCTCGCCTTCCGGGACCGCGCCCGCGAAGAGCTGGCCGGCGTCCTCGAGGTCGCTCCGGAGAACGTCGCTCTCGTCAGCTCGACCACGAACGCGTGCAACGTCGTTCTCGCCGGGCTCGGCCTGACCGCCGACGACGAGATCGTCACGACCGACGTCGAGCATTTCGGGCTGCTCGGCCCGTTGCTCGCGTCGCCGGCGAAGGTTCGCGTTGCGCGCGTGCTCGACGCTCCGGCTGACGAGGCCGCGCGCCTCATCGCGGAGCAGATCACGGGCCGCACGAAGCTGATCGCTGTCTCGCACGTTTCCTGGGTCACGGGCAACTCGCTGTCGCCCTCCGAGATAGCCCGCCCGCAGGGTGTCCCGATCCTCGTCGACGGCGCGCAGACCGCGGGAGCCTGCCCGACCCAGGCCGTCGAGTTCGACTTCTACACCGTCTCCGGCCAGAAGTGGCTCTGCGGCCCGGACTCGACAGGAGCTCTCTACGTTCGCGACCCCGAGCGCCTCCGGGTCGCCTTGCCGACCTACATGTCCCAGTCGGCCTACGACCTCGAGGATTCGTTCACTCCGAAACAGGGCGCGCCGCGTTTCGACTCCGTCTGGTACGCGCCGGGAACGCTGGCCGGTTTGCTTGCGGCGCTCGAGGCCGCACCGGCGTGGCGGTACGAGCGGATCAGAGAGCTCGCGGCCTACTGCCGTGGGCACCTGGTCGAGGCCGGGTACGAGATCGTGACCGCCACCGATCAAGCGGGCCTGATCTCATTCGTCGCAAGAGGCGACGCGGCCGAGGAAGCCGCGCGGCTTTACGAAGCAGGAGTCGTCGTCCGCGACGTTCCAGGCACGGGTTGGCTTCGTGTCTCCTGTGGCTGGTGGACGAGCGAGGACGACGTCGAGCGGCTCGTCGCCGCGCTGTAACCGCGGGACCTGGTCCCCGGCCATGTCCCGGGACCCGGTCGCCGGACCTGGCTCAAGTGACGGTTTCCCCGGGACCTGGTCCCCGGCCATGTCCCTGGACCCGGTCGCCGGACCTGGCTCAGGCGACGGTTTCGCCGGTGCGGAGGCCCAGATCGCGCGCGATCGGGCGGAGCGCCTCGGTGACGAACGCGATGTGCTCGTCCAGCTCGACTCCAAGCAGCTCGGCGCCCTTGTAGACGTCGTCGCGGTTGACACCGGAGGCGAACGACGGCTGCTTCAGCTTCTTGCGCACCGACTTCGGCTCGAGCGTGTCGATCCCGTCTGGGCGTACGAGACCGCAGGCGTGGATGAAGCCGGAGAGCTCGTCGCAGGCGAACAGCGTCTTCTTGAGAGGCGTATCCCGCGGCAAGCCCAGATGCTCGGCATGGGAGAGCACGCCCTCGACGACCTCCTCCGGATAACCCTCCTCGCGCAGGATGGGCGCGCCGTCCTGCGGATGCTTGTCGAGGGTCGGATGCATCTCGTAGTCGAAGTCGTGCAGGAGCGCCGTGACCCGCCACAGCTCTTCGTCCTCGCCGAACTTGCGCGCATATGCCGCGACGGCCGCCTCGACGGCGAGCGCGTGCCGCCGCAGGGCCTCGCTCTCCGTGTACTTCGTCAGCGTTTCCCACGCCTGCTCGCGTGTCGTCGCCATGGGTCAGTACGCTACCGGGCACATGCCGTCGACCGCTGTCGCCGACGCGCTCATGGAGACGTTCTTCATCGAGGGCGCACAGCCCTTGAACGGCCGCATCACTGCGTCCGGAAACAAGAACGGAGCGCTACCGATCCTGGCAGCGTGCCTGCTCACCGAGGGTCCGGTGACACTCACGAATGTCCCCCGGATCCGCGACGTGGAGACGATGGTCGAGCTGCTCGCGCGTCTCGGTGCCGATGCCGACTGGACGGGCGCGAACGAGGTACGCGTCCACGCGGCCGATATCGCCACCACCGAGGTGGACGACGAGCTCGCGAGCCGGATTCGCGCCTCTTTCCTGCTCGCCGGGCCGCTGCTCGCGCGTGTCGGGCGTGCCTCTGTACCGCCTCCAGGCGGCGACGTGATCGGCCGCCGCCGGCTCGATCCGCACATTCACGCCCTCGCGGAGCTGGGCGCCCAGATCGAGCTCAACGGCCGCTACGAGATGCAGACAGCCGGTCTCCGTGGCCGGCGGATCTTCCTCGACGAGGCGAGCGTGATGGCCACCGAGAACGCGGTCATGGCGGCCTCGCTCGCACAGGGAGAGACCGTGATCGGCAACGCGGCGTGCGAGCCGCACGTTCAGGATCTCTGCCGCTTTCTCCGTTCGCTCGGCGCCGAGATCGACGGAATCGGCTCCAACGTGCTCACGGTCCGCGGAGTCCAGCGGCTGCGAGGCGGCGCGTGGCGCATCGCTTGCGAGCATGTCGAGGTCGCGAGCTTCATCGGCCTCGCGGCGGTGACCGCAGGCGACGTCACGATCGACGACGTCGTCCCGGAAGACCTCGCGCCCATCCTGCCGTCGTTCGAGCGTCTAGGCGTTCGGGTCGAGCTCGACGGAACGAGCTTGCGCGTACCTCCGGGCCAGGAACTGATCATCCAGGACGACCTCGGCGGTCAGATCCCGAAGATCGAGGACGGCCCCTGGCCGGCGTTTCCTGCCGATCTCACTTCGATCGCGCTCGCCGTCGCGACGCAGGCTCGGGGGACAGTCCTGATCTTCGAAAAGATGTTCGAGAACCGGCTGTTCTTCGTCGACAAGCTCGTCTCGATGGGAGCGCGGATCATCCTCTGTGACCCGCATCGCGCCGTTGTGACCGGCCCGGCACGGCTGTTCGGCCAGCGAATGGCGAGCCCGGACATCAGGGCTGGAATGGCGATGCTGATCGCGAGCCTCTGCGCGGAAGGGACGTCGACGATCGGAAACGTCGGCGAAATCGACCGTGGTTACGAGCGGATCGACGAAAGATTGCGGTCACTCGGCGCGCGCATCGAGCGCGTCGAGGGCTAGCGCACCCGGATCGTGATCGTGCGGCTCGTCGCCGGCGCGAGGTCGTCTGCGCCCGCATAGCGCGCGCGAATCCGGTAGCTGCCACGGCGGAGCCTGAGCGTCCAGGTCGCGACGCCCGTCCTGCTCGTGCTGGCAACGGAGAAACGGCGCCAGGCGTGACCGTCGAACCACTCCAAGACCACCTTGCGTTCGCCGCGCTCGACGCTCTTGCTCGAGCTGTTGAAGGCCGTCCGGAGGCGAATCATCCCTTGAGCTCGGCCGAGCACAGAGGCCCGCAGGTCGAGCGTGACCGGCGAGTAGGGCAGCGAGACGTCATATGGACTCGAGACGACGGTCGAGCCGTAAGCATCGGTCGCCGTGACGACGAACGAGTACGAGTGGCCACGCTCGAGGTCGTAGCCCGCGCTCGTCGCGGTCGTCTTGCTCACGAGAGTCTGGGCTGCACCTCCGTCGCGGCCTACAGATAGGCGGTAGCTGAGCGCCCCCGGTGAGCTCCACGAGAGGCTGACGCGGAGGCCCGAGCGGCTCCCCGCAAGGGTCACGGTCGGAGCTGCGACGCTGACCCCCTGAGCCCTGGCGACGGCGCCGGCGACATCGAGAATTCCATAGCCGGTGCCCTGGTTCCAGGCACCGTTTCCAGACGCCGATTGCTTGAGGATGTCCGCGACGTCCGTTGCCTTGAGCCCCGGGTTCGCGGCCCAGACGAGCGCCGCGGCGCCAGCGACCTCCGGTGAGGCGAAAGAGGTCCCGCTTGTGTACCCGTAGAGGCCTGCGGTCGACCCGGGGAGGCTCTGGCGAGGCCAGTGGCCGGGATCCGAGCTCGACGAAAGTGCTCCGAAAACATTCTCGCCCGGAGCGGTCAGCGAGAGATACGAGCCGTAGTTCGAAAAGGCCGCCCGCGCTCCGCTCAGGTTCGAGGCGGCGACGGCCAGCCCGATCCCGCCCTGACCGTTCGAGCCAAGCGGCTGGAGGAGCGCGGCCGGGTAGTTCGGCGGGTTGCCGCTCTGGCCGCTGTTGCCCGCGGCCGCGACGAGGAGAACACCGTGCGCGGCGGCGTAGTCGATTGCGCTCTGCTCGGTCGGAGAGCTGCCCGTGCCGCCGAAGCTCATGTTGATGATCTTGGCTCCATGGTCGACCGCGTAGACGATCGCCGCCGCCTCGTCGACGTCCGTGAAGGTGCCGTCGACGGAGGCCGCCTGAATGGCCAGCAACCTGGCATCGCCGCCGAAGCCGGCCACGCCCTCGGCGTTCGTCGCGGAACCCGCTGCCAGCGAAGAGACGAAGGTTCCGTGACCCTGATAGTCGGTGACATCGGTGGAGTTGCTGCGGACGCTCCAAGTCGAGGGCGCCTTTGCCGCGAGGTCCGGCGCCGAGACGTCCGCGCCGGTGTCGATCACCGCGATGGTGATCGCCGAGGCGGCCTGGCGAACGCTCGCCGGAACAAGGCTCTCGCGAGCCGCTGCGTACTGCCATTCGTAGGCGCCTCCAAGAACGGGCTCCAGGGCGATGCCGGGATCGACGAGCTCATGCCGAACAACCGGCGTCCGGCTGTAGCGGATGCCTGGCAACGCGCCCAGGACCCCCAGTGCTGCGGGCGGCGTGCTGAGCACAGCGACGTGCAAGGCGGGGATCCGGCGGAGGACGCGCGACCCTGACTGTGCAGCCGCGCGGCCAAGCGCACGTTCTGAGCTGTAGCCGACGACCCGCGCCCCGGCGGCCGTGTTCGGAGGCGAAGGAAGCGAGGCCGTCGCGGTAGCGCTGAGCGCGAGCGTCAGGGTGCCGGCCAGGCCGGCGAGCGCCGTCAGGCTCGGAAGCTTGGGCAAAGCAGGTGTCATCTGGCCGCAGACAGTTCTCGGGAACCGCCAGAACCCGTATCGGTGGGCGGCGGAGGCTGCGATACCCTGCTTCGAGGGATGACGGCCACCGGCTACGCGGGAGAGGAAGGCCGGCTCCAGGCTCGGGTCGACGTCGACGGCGTTGGCACGGCGAACGTCGACACCGGCGTTCCCGTCCTGGACCATCTCCTGACGCTGCTCGCCGAGCACGCCTCGTTCGATCTGGCGCTCGAGGTGGCGCCCGAGGAGCCGGACGCCGAGGTCGCGGCCGCCGGCCGGGCGCTTGGCCAGGCGCTCTCGGAAGCTCTCCATTCCGAGCGCGTGCGTGGCTACGGCTCGGCTGCCCTCCCCGCCGACGAGGCGCTGGCGCACGTCGTGCTCGAGGCCTCGGGCCGGCCGCTGCTCGTTTCCAACGTCGATCTCTCGGACATGGGTGTCGGCGGTCTCGCGACCGATCTCGTCGCCCGGTTTCTCACGCAGTTCGCCGAAGGAGCGGGCCTGACGCTCCACGTCCGCCTGATCGAGGGCCGGGACACCCAGCATGTGCTAGAGGCGATCTTCAAGGCGCTCGGCGTCGCGCTGGCGCAGAGCTGCCGTCCCCGCAGACGAAAGGAGAACGATGGCGACTGAGATGAAGTCCGTCGTCCGCACCGAGAATGCGCCCGCACCGTTCCAGGGCGCTCCGTATTCGCAGGCGATCCGGACCGGTGAGTTCGTGTTCGTCTCGGGCCAGCTCGGCCTGAAACCCGGTCAAACCGAGATCGGCGGCTCGATCGAAGAACAGACCGAACAGATCTTCGCGAACCTCGCCGCGATCCTCGCGGAGGCGGGAACCGGGCTCGAGCGGCTCGTCAAGACGACCGTCTTCCTCACCGACCTCGGCGACTTCGCCGGGATGAACGAGGTGTACGCACGGCATGTTGGCGGTTCGCCACCGGCGCGCTCGACCGTCGAGGTGGCAGCGCTTCCCTCCGGGGCGAAGGTCGAGATCGAGGCGATCGCCGGTCTCTAGGAGGGTTTGGCGTGAAAACGCGCCCCGGCGGCACCGGTTTTTTTGCGCCAAACCCTCCTGGCCGCAGAATGTGGGCATGCGCGCTGAGGTTGTGGTCGCAACCCACACGAACACCGATTTCGACGCCTTCGCGGCGACGCTGGCCGCGCGTCGCCTCTATCCGGGCGCAGTCGTCTGCCTGGCAGGCTCACTGAACCGCAACGTTCGCGAGTTCTACCGGCTGCACGCGGACGAGCTCGACTTCGTCGTCGAGGCCTCGCGGCTCGAGCTCGACGCCATCCGGCGGCTGATCGTGGTCGAGACCGTGCACGCGTCACGGCTCGGCGAGCTCGAGCCTATGGCACTCGATCCGAAGGTCGACAAGGTCGTCTTCGACCACCACGGGGACGAGAAGCCGGACTGGGCGGCGTCCGAGTCAGTGGTCGTCTCGGAGGACGGCGCCTTGACGACGACGCTCGTAGGCGTGCTCGCCGAACGGGAGCTCTCCGTCAGTCCGCTGGAGGCGACGGTCTTCGCCCTGGGCATCCACGAAGACACGGGCTCGCTCACCCACGCGACGACGACGCAGCGCGACGCCGAAGCGCTCGGCTGGTGCCTGCGCCATGGGGCGGAGCAGGAGTTGCTTGCGCGCTTCCTTCACACGCCGCTCGGCGAGGCCGAGCGCGAGCTCCTGGCGACGCTGCTCGAGTCGCTCGAGGCCCACCAAGCCGCCGGCGTCGAGGTGCTCGTCGCCGCGGCGTCGGCGCCGGAGTACGTCGAGGGAATCTCGAATCTGGCGCACAAGCTCGTGGACGTCACCGATTGCGAGGCTCTGGTCGTGCTCGTCGAGATGGACGGCCGGGTGTTCGCCGTCAGCCGCAGCCGCGTGCCGGAGCTCGACGCGTCCGCGCTCGCAGGACTGCTCGGGGGCGGCGGCCACGCCCAGGCGGCTTCGGCGATCTACCGCGGCCCGCTCGACGAAGCCCGCCGACTCGTCGTCGAGCACCTTGACGAGGCCATCCGAGAGCCTGCCCGGGCGCGGGACGTGATGTCGACTCCAGCCCGCACGATCTCGCCGGATGAGACGGTCTCCCGCGCGATGGTCGCCTGCCAGCGCTTCGGGCAGAGCGGCATCCTCGTCGCCGAGGGCGACCAGGTCGTCGGAGCCATCAGCAGGGAGGATCTCGACAAGGCGATCTCGCACGGCCTCTCGCACGCGCCGGTCAAGGGGATCATGAGCTCACGCGTTGCCATCTGCGACGAGCAGACCCCGCTATCGGAGCTGCAGCGCCTGTTGGCTTCGGGGCACGACCGGATCGCGGTCCTGCACGAGGGAAAGCTCGCCGGAGTGGTCACGCGCAGCGACGTGCTCGAGGCGCTCGGCGAGCGGGCGGCTGCGGCACGGCGTCCGACCGTGTCGCTCGCAGAAGGCCTCGGAGAGCTCGAGCGCCTCGAGCCGGTGTTCGAGGCCGTCGCCGCCCTCAGCGAGGCCTACGAGGGCGTCTACCTCGTCGGAGGGACGGTCCGCGACATCCTGCTCGGCGAACGCAGCTTCGACGTCGATATCGCCGTCGAGGGCGACGCGATCGCCCTCGCGCAGGCGCTGGCCGATGCGCTCGGAGGGCGGGTGCGCGCGCACGAGAAGTTCGGCACCGCTGTGGTTGTGTACGGGGAGGGCGACCGGGTCGACGTCGTCACCGCACGGACCGAGTTCTACGACGCCCCGGCGGCGCTCCCCTCCGTGGAGCACGCTTCGATCCGCGAGGACCTGTTCAGGCGTGACTTCACCATCAATGCAATGGCCGTTTCGCTGAAGGGCGACGACTACGGTCGGCTCGTCGATCCTTTCGGTGGTCGCGTCGATCTCGAGGAGAAGCGGATCCGCGTCCTCCACAACCTCTCGTTCATCGACGATCCAACCCGCATCTTCCGCGCGATCCGCTACGAGAACCGCTACGGGTTCCGTATGGACGAGCACACGCTGGGCCTCGCCCGGGGGTGCATCGAGATGGGTCTCGTCGGCGACCTCTCGTCGGCTCGCCTCCGCGACGAGCTCGTCGCGCTGCTCGAGGAGGGTGACGTCGAGCACTCGATCCTCCGGCTGGCCGAGCTGGGCGCCGACAGGGCCATCCATCGGCACCTAGCAGCCGACGACGAGGCCGTAACGCTGCTCGCACGGCTGCGTGCGCTCGCGCAGCAATACGAAGTCGAGGTCCCCGCCTGGCGGCTCGGGCTGATCGCTCTGGCCCGAAAGCTGCCACCGGACGAGGTGTACGGCTGGCTGCAGCGCCTGAAGATGCGTCGCCGAGATACGGAGCAGATCGCGGCAGCCGTGACGGTCGGGCCCCGGATTGTCGAGCGGCTGCGGGACCAGGACGTCGAGCCCGCGGAGATCGCAGCGCTCGCCGACCGCTACGCGCCGGACGCGCCGCTCTTCGCGCTGGCGTTGGCCGACCTGGAGCCGTTGCACGCCTACTTCCGCGGCCTGCGGGACGTCCGGCTCGAGGTGAGCGGTACCGACCTGGCAGACCTCGGGCTCGCCGAGTCGCCGCGCGTGGGGGAGATCCTCGCGGAGCTCCGGCGGCGGAAGCTGAACGGCGAGCTCGACGGCCGCGAGTCGGAGCTCGAAGCCGCTCGGGAGCTCATCGGCGGGTGATTCGCTGGGAGGTGCCCGGGCCGTACGAGATCGTCTTCACGACGCGTCGCGGCGGCGTCAGCGAAGGGCCGTACGCGTCGCTCAATCTCGGCCGGAAGACCGGCGACGACGTCGAGCGGGTCGACGAGAACCGCCGGCGGGCGTGCGCCGAGATCGACGCGGACCCCGAGAGACTGGCGCTGAACTACCAGGTTCACTCAGCAGTCGTCGGGCGCGCGCAGGAGGGCGAACGGGGTGGCGTCCGCGCCGACGGGCTCTGGACCGACGAACCGGGGCTGCCGGTCCTCGCGCTCAGCGCCGACTGCCTGCCGATCGCGCTCGTCCGCGCGAACGGCTCCACGCCCGCGGTCTGCGTTCTCCACGCGGGTCGGATCGGGCTGCTCGACGGCATCCTCGAGGCCGGCGTCACGGCACTCGGCGGCACGCTTGCCGCGGCGATCGGGCCGGCGATCGGGCCGTGCTGCTACGAGGTCGGCGAGGAGGTCGCAACGCCCTACCGCGCCCGCTTCGGCGCGGAGATCATGAGCGGACGGAAGCTCGATCTGTGGCAGGCGGCGGAACGCGTGTTGCGTGACGCGGGCGTCGAGTCAGTCGAGCGCTTCGATCTCTGCACTGCGTGCAATCCGGAGCTCTTCTTCTCACACCGCCGTGACGGGAAGCCGCGAGGCGTGCAAGGGGTGCTCGCGCGTGTCTCCTGACGAGGTCCGCGAGCGCTACCGCCAGATCCGTGCCGAGGTCGGCGCCACAGTGACCATCGTCGCCGCGACGAAGTACGTCTCCGTGGAAGACATGGCCGTCCTCGTCGAGGCCGGGATCGAGGTGGTCGGAGAGAACCGAGCACAGGATCTCGAGGCGAAACATGCCGTCTACGGCGACGCTTTCCGGTGGCACTTCATCGGCCATCTACAAAGCCGCAAGACGAAGGTCGTGAACCGGATCTGCGAGCTCGTCCACTCGCTCTCCTCGGAGTCGGCGGCCAGACGCCTGGAGATTCCCGCGCTCGTCGAGGTCAACCTCTCCGGCGAGGAGACGAAGTCCGGCGTTCCCGAGAGTGAGCTCAACGCCCTGATCGCGGCTTACCCGGACGTGCGCGGGTTGATGACGATGCCGCCCGAGACAGGCGACCCCGAGAGCTCACGTCCGTACTTCCGGCGGCTGCGCGAGCTTGCGGCCGAGCGAGATCTTGGCGAGCTGTCGATCGGAACGAGCCAGGATTACCGCGTAGCCGCAGAGGAAGGGGCAACGTTGATCCGAATAGGCTCCGTGCTGTACCCCGGTTAAGATCCCGCTGGAAATGGGCTTCGCAGACGTCTGGAACCGCACCCTCGTTTACTTCGGGATCGCCGAGGAGGACGACGAGTGGGACGAGGACGGCTACGTCACCGAGGAAGAGCTCGAGCGCACCTACAGCGAACGTCCCAACGTCCGTCGGCTGTCGCCGCGGGGTAGACGGCAGGAGTTCGACGACTGGACAGACCCCGACGCGGACGCTGACGTGGCGCGCACGGCGGTCGTCAGGCCGACGCGGCGGCGCGAGCGCCGGGCCGAGGTCGAGCAGCTCCCGCGCCCCACTGCAGTTCCATCGGTTCGTGTCCACCTCGTCGTCCCGCACACGTTCCAGGACGCCCAGCAGATCGCGGACCGCTTCAAGGAGGGGATCCCCGTGATCCTCAACCTCCAAGGCGCCGACCAGGAGCTTTCGAAGCGCTTGATCGACTTCACCAGCGGTCTCACATACGCCCTGGACGGGGGCATGCAGCGCGTGGCCGACAAGGTCTTTCTCCTGACACCGCGCAACGTCGAGGTCTCGGCCGAAGAACGCGCTCGCCTGTTGGAGAGCGGCGGCTTCTTCAACCAGGCCTAGTAGGAACCGCGACCCCGGAGCCGAAAGCACTTCCGATGGGCTTCAGCCTGGGATCGAGCCTGCTCTTCGACGCAGCATCGTCGGCGAACCGCTTCATCGACATCTTCATCACGGTCTACATCCTCCTGATCTTCGTCTACGTCCTGAGCTCCTGGGTGAGGCTTCCCTACTCGCCCTGGCTTCGACGAATGCAGGACTTCTTGCGCGACGTCTGCGAGCCCTACCTCCGGTTGTTCCGGCGGCTGCTGCCCTCGTTCGGGCCGCTCGATCTGTCACCGATCGTCGCGGTCATCTCCCTGGTGATTCTGATGAGAGTGGTCGACGCGATCTTCAACAACGTCTGACCCGAGAAAGGAGGGGCCGTTATGGCCTATACGCCGGTTGAACTGAGACATGTCGGCTTCAAGCGAGGTCTGTTCGGTTACCAACGCTCCGCAGTCGATCGCACGATCGAGGAGGTCGTCGATTCATTCGAGGTCGTTTGGCGCGAGCGTGCCGATTACGCCGATCGGATCGAGCAGCTTCAGGCCGACTTGAAGCGGCACCGCGACCTCGAGACTTTGCTGCGCTCGACCCTGACAACAGCCGAGCAAGCCGCCCACGAGCTCAAGGATCACGCGCGTCGCGAAGCCGCACTCGTGCTCGAGGAGGCGCACGCCGAGGCGCGCAAGATCACCCGTGACGCAGTGGCCGAGCGTGAACGGCTCGGCGCAGAGACCCACCGGATAAAGGCCCTGCTAGGAGCCGCGCTCGACGCGGTCGAGGATGCCGACGGGGAGGCCCGAGCGGAAGCGGCCTGAACCTATACTGACTCCGTGGCCGCGCCCTCCACCCGTCTGCGCCTGCGCGTCTCTCCGGGCGCGCGTTCGAACGCAATCGTCGGCAAGCACGGCGACGGATGGAAGGTCCGCGTGACCGCCGCGCCAGAGGACGGTAAAGCGAACGAGGCGGTTCTCCGACTACTCGCCGAGCGCCTCGAATTACCCGGCAAGAGTGTGGAGCTCGTTTCCGGACCGTCGAGCCGGGACAAGATCGTCGAGTTGACCGGCATCGATGCAGCCGAGGCGGAGCGGCGGCTCGAAGAGCCACGTTAGGCACGATGAGCACTCAGATCGATATCGAGCACTTCCGCGCGCGCCTCGAAGAGGAGCAGGAGAAGGTGCAGAACGCGATCGGCTACCTGCAAAAGGAGAACCCACGAGTGCCCGAAGAGATCACCGGCGACTTGGCCATGGGGCCCGGCGACAACCACCTGGCCGATCTGGCTACGGAGACGGTCGACCGGGAGATCGACTACACGCTCGAGGAGAACTCCGGCAACGTGCTGCGCGAGATCGAGGCAGCGCTGAGGCGCATCGACGACGAAACCTTCGGCATCTGCACGGTCTGCGGGAAGCCGATCGAGCCGGAACGGCTCGAATACCTGCCATGGGCGACGCTGTGCGCCGACGACGCACGCGGGGGACGAGGTTGAGCGAGCCGCGCACGGCCGACGTCCGCATGGGCTCCTCCACGGACGCCCTGACGCCGATCTCGGTGGCGACCCGCTCGCTGGCCGCCGGCTGGCCCCAGTGGATAGCGCTGGGCCTGGTCGTCACGGCAGCGGTGCTCGCCGATCAGGTGACCAAGCACATCGTCGCGACTCAGCTGTCGCTCAACGAGCAGGTGCACGTGCTCGGCCCGTTCTCGATCCACCATGTCCAGAACTCGGGAATCGCGTTCGGTCTGTTCGCGAACGCGACTGCGCTCGTGACCGCGCTGACCGCTCTGGCGGTCGGGTGGATGCTCGTCTTCTTCGCCCGCTCCGGCGCGCGCCACCCGGTCTTGCCGGTCGCGCTCGGACTACTGATCGGCGGCAGCTCCTCGAACCTCGTCGACCGGATCCGCCTCGGCCACGTGACCGATTTCCTCGACTTCCGCTACTGGCCGGCGTTCAACCTCGCCGATACCTTCATCGTCGTCGGCGTCAGCATCCTCTTCGCCGCGATTCTGCTCGGCGACATCCGCTCACGGTAGTCCTCCAGGTGCCAGCCGACGCTGCCGGCGAGCGGCTCGACCGATTCGTCGCCGCGCTGCCCGAAGTTGCGTCGCGTGCCGAGGCCGAGCGCCTGCTCGCGGCCGGCGGCGTTCGGGTCGACGGCGAGCCGCGACCCAAGAGCCACCGGCTGGCCGGCGGCGAGACGCTCGAGGTCGACTCGACGAAGCCGGAGGCCGTCGCGCTCGAGCCCGAGGAGCGCGACTTGCGGATCGCCTACGAAGACGAGCATCTGCTGGTCGTGGACAAGCCGGCCGGGCTCGTCGTGCATCCCTCTGCGGGCCATGCGGGCGGCACGCTCGTGCACGCCCTGCTCGCGCGGGGCATCGCCGGAGGAGAGTTGGCCGAACGGCCTGGAATCGTCCATCGACTCGACCGCGACACCTCCGGACTGCTGGTCCTCGCGCGTTCGCAGGAGGCCTACGAACGACTCCAGGACCTTGTCCGCAAACGCCTCCTCGAGCGCCGTTACCTCGCACTCGTCCGCGGGCGCCCACGTTCTCGCACCGGCCGGATCGAGGCGCCGATCGGCCGGGACCGCCACGAACCCACGCGGCGGTCGCTGGAAACCGACGCTCCTCAGGATGCGATCACGCACTTCGAGGTGGAGCGGCTCCTCCCGCGTCACGCGCTGCTTGCAGTGCGGCTCGAAACCGGGCGGACGCACCAGATCCGAGTGCACCTGGAGGCGATCGATCTTCCCGTCGTCGGCGATCCGGTCTACGGCGTTCCGGATCGGGAGCTCGGCCGGCAGTTCCTGCACGCGAACAGACTCAGCTTTCCGCACCCGTTCGGCGGCGCGCCCGTCGAAACGGAATCTCCGCTGCCCGAGGATCTTCAGGCAGCGCTTGCGCGCTTCGCTTCGTAAAGCCGCGCGTCGGCGGTCGCGAAGAGCGTCTCCGCATCCTCGCCGTCTTCCGGAAACCTCGTCACTCCGGCGCTGATGGCGATCGGGGCAGGAACCAGCAGCTCGCCCGACTGGGCCAGCTCGTCGATTCGCCGCCGCAAACGGTCGAGAAAGACGGGACCCGTGTCCTCATCGGACTCGACGAGAAAGGCTGCGAACTCGTCGCCGCCCATGCGGCCTGCGAGATCGGATTGGCGCAGCTCGCCACGGAGAAGCTTCGCGACGCGCCGCAGAGCCTGATCACCGGCCAGGTGCCCGTGGGTGTCATTGATCTCCTTGAAGCCGTCGAAGTCGAAGTAGACGAGCGTCACACCGGTGCCGTACCGCTTGGCCCGCGCGAGCTCCAGCTCCAGCTCACGGGTGAAGGACGAATGGTTGAGGAGATCGGTCAACGCGTCGTGCCGCGCCTTGTACGAGAGCTCCGAGGTCGCGCGATCGAAGTACGCAACGACGCATTCGGTGACGAGGCTGTCGATCACGTCGTGCAAACGCTCTTCCAGCACGAAGACGTCGCCCGCGTCGAGGGTCGCGTTGCGCTCGCGTATGAGCCGCCAGAGCACGCGCCGGAGCACCAGGAACTCGGTCACGATGTCGCGCGGCGCGAAGCCGAGCGCCTCACGCTCACGTGCATGGTCGCGGACGAGTGCCGCGAGGCGGCTGCCGCGGCGAAGGCGCTCCGGCTTGGGGTGGCGAAGGTGCTCGGCGAGCTCGGCGATGAAGGTCGGCATGTCGCCGAGCTGGGCAATCCGGCCGAGGCGCGTCAGCGGCGGGATCGCGTCGTCTCGCAGTCCTTCTTCGACGACCGAAAGGGCGAGATCCCACGCCTCCGACCGGATTTCGTCGGCGAGCCGGAGCAGAGGCTCTGACGTCACGGCACGGTCCTGATCCACACCCGAGTCATCGGCGTTTACGGTTTAAACCTGAGTTCTAAAGAGGGTTCTGCGAGAAGCTCTCACTGGTAAGATGGAGCGGTTTTTGGCCACCGACCCGGCGGGTCGACTGGGTGGCGGTGCCGGCGCAGACGACGCCCGGTTCCACTCGGTTCCGCCGGCAGCACCAATCACAAACCAACAGAAAGGGGCTCAGCCCGTGGCAGTCGTCAGCATGCGAGAACTTCTGGAAGCCGGAGTCCACTTCGGCCACCAGACGCGCCGCTGGAATCCGAAGATGAAGCGTTTCATCTTCGGCGAGCGCGGCGGCATTTACATCATCGACCTCCAGCAGACCCTCGAGCGGCTCGAGGAGGCCGCAGCGTTCGCGAGGAATCTTGGCGAGCGCGGCGGCTCGATTCTCTTCGTCGGCACGAAGAAGCAGTCCATGGACGCAATCGCCGAGCAGGCACAGCGCGTCGGCATGCCTTACGTCCATCACCGCTGGCTCGGTGGACTCCTGACCAACTGGCGGACGATCTCGAAGCGGATCGAGCGCCTGCACGAGTTGCGGCGTCTACGGGATGACGGGCAGCTCGACCTGCTGCCGTCTAAGGAGCGAATCGCGATGCTTGCCGAGCTCGAAAAGCTCGATACAAACCTCGGTGGCGTTGCCGATATGCGGCGTCAGCCCGATTCGGTCTTCGTCGTCGACCTGCGCAAAGAGCAGCTGGCCGTGCGCGAGGCGCGCCGGCTTGGCCTGCCGATCATCGCGCTCGTCGACACGAACTGCGACCCCGACGAGGCCGACTACGTGATTCCCGGTAACGACGACGCGATCCGCTCGTGCTCGCTCGTGATCCGCACGATCGCCGACGCGATCGAGGCCGGAAAGGCGAAGGTGACGCCGCAGGAGATGGTGGCGGAGGAGCCTGCGGCGGAGGAGCAAGAAGAGGCCTCAGAAGAGCAATCCGAGCCCGAAGCCGACGCGCCTGCGGCTGAGCCCGAGCCTGAACCGGAGGCCGCGACCGTCGCAACCGCGCAGCCCGAAGGAGGGGGCGCTTGACCGAGATCTCGGCTGCCCTCGTCAAGGAGCTTCGTGACCTGACCGGCGCGGGGATGATGGACTGCAAGCACGCGCTGCAGGACACGAACGGCGACCTCGAGGCCGCGCAGAAGCTGCTGCGCGAGCGAGGAATGGCCAGCGCTGCAAAGCGGGCCGGACGCGAGACGACCGAGGGCAAGGTCGGCTACCGCGTATCTGAGAACGCCAAGCGGGGCGCGATCGTCGCGGTGGGCTGCGAGACGGAGCCCGTCTCCAACAACGCTGAGTTCCTCGACTTCGCGGCCAAAGTGCTCGAAGCGGTCGAGCGTGAAGGCTCGGGCGCCGAGGAGCAACTGGACGAGGAGCGTCAGGAGCTCGGGGCCAAGCTCGGCGAGAACATCGTCGTCGTGGGCTCAGCGCGGTTCGAGGCGGTCGACGGCGCCATGATCGACGGCTATTCGCACCCGCCGGCCAACAAGCTCGGCGTGCTCGTGCAGATCCGCGGCGGCACGGACGAGCTCACGCGGAAGCTGGCGATGCACATCGCCGCGTCACCCGGAACCCGGTGGATCGGCCGCGAGGACGTCCCGCAAGAGATCGTCACGGCGGAGCGTGAGATCTATGCGAACTCCGACGAGGTGAAGTCGAAGCCCGAGCAGGCACGCGAGAAGATTGTCGAGGGAATGCTGAACAAGCGTTTCTTCGCCGAGCAGGTGCTGACAGAGCAGCCCTGGATCCACGAGGCGTCGAAATCGGTGGGCGAGGTCCTCGGCGAGGAGAGCGCCGAGGTGCTCGAGTTCGAGCGGCTTCAGCTCGGCTAGCTGTGACCAGGGCGGGCTCCGAAGAGGCTGTCTCCGAACCCGCACACGCGGTATTCGGCCGTGTCCTCCTGAAGCTTTCGGGCGAGGCGCTGATGGGCGCCAAGGAGTACGGCCTCGACCGAGAGCGGATCGCTGTGATCGCAGGCGAGATCGTCGAGGTCCAGCAACAGGGCGTCGAGCTCGCGGTCGTCGTCGGTGCGGGAAACATCTACCGCGGCATGGCCGCCGCGGCCGAGGGGATGGACCGCGCGACCGCCGACTATGCCGGCATGCTGGCCACCGTACTGAACGCGCTTGCGCTCCAGGACGCGCTCGAACGTCGGGGCGCACACACGCGAGTGCTCTCCGCGATCCAGGTTTCCGAGGTGGCCGAGCCCTACATCCGCCGCCGGGCGATCCGCCACCTGGAGAAACAGCGGATCGTGATCTTTGCCGCCGGCACCGGGAACCCGTTCTTCACGACCGACACCGCCGCGGCCCTGCGCGCGCTCGAGATCAACGCGGAGGCGATCCTGATGGCCAAGCACGCGGTCGACGGCGTCTACGACGGCGATCCCAGACTCGACCCTAGTGCCCGGTTCCTGCCCGAGCTCACGCATCTGGAGGCGATCGAGCGCGGCCTCAAGGTGATGGATACGACAGCGCTCTCGCTCTGCATGGAGAATCATCTGCCGATCCACGTCTTCGCGCTCGCAGACGGCAACATCCGCCGCGTCGTCGACGGCGAGCGCGTCGGCACCATCGTTTCCACCCCGACCCCCGGAGCGGCCACATGACGATCGACGAGTTCATCCAGGACGCGACCCAGCGCATGGACAAGTCCGTGGAAGCTGCGCAGCACGAGTTCAACACGCTGCGCACGGGGCGCGCCTCCGCCGCGCTCCTCGACCGGATCCAGATCGACTACTACGGCACCAAGACGCCGCTGAAACAGTTGGCGACGATCAACGCTCCCGAGCCGCGGCTGCTGACCGTGCAGCCGTTCGACCCGAGTTCGCTGCCGACGATCGAACGGACGATCCAGGAGTCCGACCTCGGACTGACCCCGTCGAACGACGGCAAGATCGTCCGCTTGCCGATTCCCCAGTTGACTGAGGAGCGCCGCAAGGAGCTCGTCAAGGTCGCGCGGCAGATGGCCGAGGACGGCCGCGTCGCGATCCGGAACGTCCGCCGAGACGTCATGCACCACCTGAAGGAGCTCGTGGACAAGGGCGAGGTCGGCAGCGACGAGGAGCGTCGGGCAGAAGAAAGGGTTCAGAAGCTGACCGACGACCACACGCACAAAATCGACGACCTTCTCAAGCGGAAAGAAGAGGAGATCCTCGAAGTCTGAGCCGGGGAAAATGCTGCCCATTTTCCCCGGTGCTGGCTTCTCGCCTCGCTTTGCTCGCGACACCGAATGAGACTTCTCTCTCGCATCCGCCGTAATCAGGAGCGAACGGTGGAGCCTCTCGAGCCGGTCGGCTGCGTTGCGATCATCCTCGACGGAAACGGGCGCTGGGCTATGTCGAGAGGTCTTCCCGTCGCCGAGGGTCACCGGGAGGGGACGCGCGCCCTGCGGCGGACGGTGGAGGCGGCGATCGATCTGCGCATCGGTTCGCTCGTCGTCTACGGGTTCTCGACCGAAAACTGGACGCGTCCGCCCGACGAAGTCGACTCGCTGATGGAGATCTTCAGCGAGACGATCGACCGTGAGCTGCCGGACCTGGCGAAGCAGGGCGTCCGCGTCAGGTTCCTCGGCCGCCGCGACCGAGCGCCCACCGAGCTTCAGGACAAGATGGCAGACCTCGAGGCGCGAACCGGGACGAACGATCGCCTCGATCTCTGGATCGCTTTCGACTACGGCGGGCGGGCCGAGCTCGCCGACGCGGCGAAGCGGCTTATCCAGGCCGGAATCCCGCCCGAGGAAATCGACGAGGACACGTTCGCGCGAGCGCTTTACGAGCCGGAGCTCCCCGATCCAGATCTCCTGATCCGCACGGCCGGCGACCAGCGGATCTCGAACTTCCTGCTCTGGCAGCTGGCCTACGCCGAGCTCGTCTTCGTGGAGGCGCCGTGGCCGGACTTCGGCGAGGAAAATCTGCGCGCGGCCCTCGCCGAGTACGCGAGCCGCGAGCGAAGATTCGGCGGCCGATGAGCTCTTTCTGGTCGCGAATCGTCGTGGTCGCGGTGCTCCTGCCGACGGTACTCGGGCTCGTCTACCTGGGCGGCTGGTGGCTTTGGGCTCTCGCGCTCGTCGCGGCGCTGATCGCACTCCACGAGCTCTACCGGCTCACACGGCCGCTGCGGCCACTCGTACTGGCGGGTTACACCGGTACCGTCCTCGCGCTGCTCGGAGCGGAGCTCGGCGGGATCCCCTGGATGACCGCGGGCTTTCTGAGCACGATCGCCCTTGCTTTCGTGCTGAAGGGCGTCTCGGACACGCACCAGTCTCTGACGGTGGCGGTCTCCACCACGGTTTTCGGCGTCGCCTGGATCGGCCTCGGCCTTGGACACGCGGTTCTTCTACGAGATATTCCGGAGCACGGTCGCCTGGCCGTCTTCACAGTGATGCTGACCGTGTTCGCGGCGGACGCCTTCGCGTATTTCGTCGGCGCGTCGGTCGGGCGGCACAAGCTGACGCCCGTGCTGTCGCCAGGTAAGACGTGGGAGGGCTTGGTGGCAGGAACGATCGTCGCCGTCCTCGTACCGTTCTTCGCTCTCTACCACCAGCACTTCCTGACAGTCGGCGAGGCTCTTGCGCTGGGAGCCGTGATCGCGGTTTCGGCGCCGCTCGGAGACCTCTTCGAGTCAGCGCTGAAGCGCGACATGAAGGCCAAGGACTCCGGGCACCTGCTCGGGGGCCACGGCGGGATGCTCGACCGCCTCGACGCCCTCCTGTTCGCGTCGATTGCGTCGTATTACACGATTCGTGCGTTCGGGTGGGCCTGAACCCGGCCGCGAAGCGGACCCAGCAGAGAGGGTCTAGAGAATCGGAAGGTCCTCCCAGCGAACCGAGGTGAGTTCTGGTTCGTACACTCTGGAGCAATGAAGCGCATCGCCCTTCTCGGAGCCACGGGGTCTATTGGGCGACAGGCGCTGGAGATCATCGAAACCCACCAAGGGCTCGAGCTCGTGGCGGCCGCGTCAGGCTCTCAGCCAATCGACGGTCTCGCGCCGCTGACGCAGGTCGGCGGCGACCTGACCGAGCTGCTGGAGCGCGCCCAGCCGGACGTCGTCCTCAACGCCGTCGTCGGCTTCGCGGGCTTGCCGGCGACGCTCTGGGCGCTCGAGCGAGGGGTCGACCTCGCGCTGGCGAACAAGGAGAGCCTGGTGGCGGCGGGCGATCTGGCTACCGCGGCCCAAGGGCGGGGAGGAGGGCGACTGCTCCCTGTGGACAGTGAGCATTCGGCCGCGTACCAATGTCTGGAGGAGCGCAGGCCCGAGAGCGTGGATTCGCTGGTGCTCACGGCCTCCGGCGGACCATTCCGCGGGCGGACCCGCGAGGAGCTCGCGGACGTGGGACCCGACGATGCGCTGGCGCATCCCACCTGGAGCATGGGGCCGAAGATCACGATCGACTCGGCGACCCTTGCGAACAAGGGCCTCGAGCTGATCGAGGCGCACTACCTGTTCGATCTCGACTACGACAGGATCGAGGTCGTGATCCACCCGACGTCCACCGTTCATGCGCTAGTGCGCTTCCGTGACGGCGCCGCGCTCGCACATCTCGGTTACCCGGACATGCGCGTGCCGATCTCCTTCGCACTGACGTATCCGGAGCGCGCAACGACGCCGGTTCCGCCCCTTGACTTCTCGTCTGGCCTGACCTTGGAGTTCGAGGCTCCCGACCTCGAGACGTTCCCGCTCTTGCCGCTTGCTCGGCACGCCGGCGAGCAGGGCGGCACCTACCCGTGCGCGTTCAACGCCGCGAACGAGGTCGCGGTGGCGGCATTCCTCGAAGGGCGCCTACCGTTCCTGGGAATCGCCGAGACGGTGGAGGAGACTCTCGCCTCGGTCGACGGCGCCCCCGCACGAGATCTGAACGAGCTGAACGAAGCCGACGCACAGGCCCGCCGGCTGGCCGAGCGAACGGCGGCGGCCGCTTGAGCTTTTTGATCGCAATCCTCGGGCTGGGATTCCTCGTGATGATCCACGAGGCCGGTCACTTCTTCACCGCGCGCGCCGTCGGGATGAGGCCGCGGAAGTTCTACATCGGGTTCCCGCCCGCGCTCGTCAAGACGGTACGCAACGGGATCGAATACGGAATCGGAGCCGTCCCGCTCGGCGGCTACGTGAAGATTCCGGGGATGCACAGGCCGGCACCGTCCGACCTGGACACCTACTTCGGCCCGGCGGTGCTTCATGACACCTCACTCGTCGGGCCGGTCGAGCGCGTGAAGCGCCTGGTCGCCGAAGGAGACTTCACCGAGGCGCGGGAGGCTCTCCAGACCCTGCGCCAGGCGTTGGAGCAAGCCGAGTTGCCGCCGCCCGCGGCGCGCGCCGCGCGCCGCGGCTACGAAGAGCTCTCCGATGCGCTCGGCCCTGACGCCTACTGGCGCCAGTCGACCGGCAAGCGTGTCGGCGTCATAGCCGCGGGCCCCTTGACGAACATCGCCTTCGCGATCCTCATCCTGGCGGTCGTCTACATGCTCGGGATCCCGAACGACGCCTCGCGGCGGGTCGAGAAGGTCTCTCCGAAAACGCCCGCCGCCGCTGCCGGACTGCATCGCGGCGACGTGATCGTGGCCGTGAACTCGCAGCCGACGGTTACGTTCAAGGAGGTCTCGAAGGCGATCCGGGCGAGCAAGGGCAAGCCGGTGATCGTTGCCATCGTCCGGCACGGCAAGTACATCGAGCTTCCCCCGAAGAAGACGATCAAGCAGAACGGCACCTACATCTACGGGTTCCAGCCGGCTGGAATCGTCTACAAGCGCTACAGCCCACCCAAGGCGTTCGGGCTGGCGGCGCAAACCACCTGGGAGGTCACGAAGGGCATCGGCGCATCCCTGGGGCGAATCGTCAACGGGTCCGGCCGCAAGGATGTTTCTTCTCCCGTGGGAATCGTCGACGTCTCCAGCCAGGCGGTGAAGACGGACTACCGCGACTACCTGCAGATCCTCGCGCTGATCAGCCTCTCGCTCGCGCTGCTCAATCTGCTGCCCCTGCTGCCCCTCGACGGCGGTCACATCGTGTTCTCGCTCTACGAGGGCATCCGTGGACGCTCGGTCGGCCGTGCTGTCTACGAACGCGTTTCCGCCGTGGGAATCGCCCTCGTGTTATTGCTGTTCTTCGTCGGACTCTCGAACGACATCGGGCGACTCGGCGGGGGCTAGAGTCAATGCGATGGCCGGCGGCGTCGCTTGCGCTGCCGCTTGGGGCCGCCCGATTCACTCGCGCGGCCGCTTAGCCCGGCTTAGTGCAGCCTCCGGCGCGGGCTAGACTCGTTCTTGATGGCCAGTACGCGCTCGATCACGGTCGGTGGCGTCCAGATCGGCGGAGGCGCCCCCGTCGTCGTTCAGTCGATGACGCTGACGAAGACGCATGACGTCGAGGCGACCACCGCGCAGATCGCTGCGCTCGCCTCTGCGGGTTGCGAGATCGTGCGCGTCGCAGTGCCGAAGTCCGAGGACGCCGACGCTCTGCCGAAGCTCGTACGGCTCTCGCCGATTCCGGTGATTGCAGACATCCACTTCAACGCGAGTCTGGCGCTGCGCGCGATCGATGCGGGCGTCGCGGCGGTTCGGATCAACCCGGGCAACATCGGCGGTCCGGACAAGGTGGCCGATGTCGTCCGGGCAGCGAAGGCCGCCGGGATGCCGATGCGGATCGGCGCGAACTCCGGCTCGTTACCGAAGCACCTCTCCGACCTGGCCCAGCAAGACCAGGCGGAGGCCCTCGTTGAGGCGGCGCTCGAGGAGGTGCGGCTGCTGGAGAGCCTCGACTACTACGACTTCAAGATCTCGGTCAAGTCGAGCCACGTCCCGACGATGATCCGGGCGTACCGGCTGCTGGCCTCGAAGGTTCCCTACCCGCTCCACCTCGGCGTGACGGAAGCCGGCACGCCGTTTTCAGGGTCGGTCAAGAGCGCCGTGGGGATGGGAGCGTTGTTGGTGGACGGGATCGGAGACACGCTGCGCGTCTCGCTCACCGCGGATCCGGTGGAAGAGGTCAAGACCGGTTTCGAGATCCTGAAGGCGCTCGGCCTTCGCGAGCGGGGCCCGATCATGATCGCCTGCCCGAGCTGCGGACGGGACAACGTCGGCGTCCAGAAGCTGGCGGAGCGGGTGGAGGAGCGCCTCCACGTCTACCCGCAGCATTTCGAGGTCGCCGTGCTCGGCTGCGCCGTGAACGGACCGGGGGAGGCGGGCGACGCGGACTTCGGCATCGCAGGCGGTCGCGACGTCGGCTTCGTCTATGCGCACGGCCGCGTGTTGAAGAAAGTCTCGTCGGACATCCTCGTCGACGAGCTCTTCTACGCGATCGACGAGTGGATCGCCGACGGCATGCACCGCCCCAAGCGGCTGAAGATGGCCAAACCGGCGGCCTTGGCCATGGCAGAAGCCTCGTTGATTCCCATCGAGTAGCCTGAGTCGGCAACAGTGATCGTCAGGGCTTCACAGCTCTTCCTTCCAACCCTGCGCGAGGACCCCGCCGAGGCGGAAGTCGCCAGCCACAAGCTGCTCGTCCGCGGTGGCTTCATCCGGCAGGTGAGCGCGGGCGTATGGACGTACATGCCGCTCGGTTGGCGCGTGCACCAGAAGGTCGTCCAGATCATCCGTGAGGAGATGAACGGGATCGGTGGCCAGGAGATGCTGGCCCCGGTGCTTACTCCCGCGGAGCTCTGGGAGACATCCGGCCGCTACGACCTGCCGATCATCTTCAAGCTTCAGGATCGCAACGGCCGGAGATTCGTGCTGCCCATGTCGCACGAGGAGACGTTCACTTTCCACGCGAAGGAGTTTCAGTCGTACAAGCAGCTGCCGCAGGTCTGGTACCACTTCGGCACGAAGGAACGCGACGAGCCACGACCGCGAGGAGGGCTTCTCCGCGTACGCGAGTTCATCATGAAGGACTCCTATTCGTTCGACCGCGACGAGGCGGGCCTGGACGAGAGCTTCCGCAAGCACGCTGAGGCATACGGCCGGATCTTCGAGCGATGCGAGCTCGAGTTCTACGAGGTGGAGGCCGAGTCCGGGGAGATGGGCGGCAGCGACAGCAACGACTTCCTCGCTCCAGGCGACGGCGAAAACTACCTCGTCCGCTGCGAGAACGGCGATTATGCGGCTGACATCGAGGCCGCGCGCGGCATCCCTGCCCAGCCGGATTTTCCGCCCCCTCTCGAGGCGCCTGAAGAAGTCGAGACGCCCGGCATGAGAACGATCGAAGAGGTGTCGATGTTTCTCGACGTCGACCCTCGCGCAACAGCGAAGGCGATGCCCGTCGTCGTCGACGGCAAGGTTTTGCTGGCCCTCATTCGCGGCGACGATCGCCTCGACGAGGCAAAGCTCGGAGCCGTGTTCGGCCAGTTCGTGCGACCCGCACGCCCGGAGGAGGTCACCGAGACCTTCGGAGCGGGTGGGGGCTCGATCGGGCCCGTGGGCTCACCCGTGCCCGTTCTGGCGGACGAAGCGCTACGCGAAGGCCAGTACGTGGTGGGCGCCAACCGTGACGATCTCCATCTGCGCGGGGTCCAGGCCGGTCGAGACTACGAAGCGGATTTCGCCGATCTCCGGCGCGTGAAGGAGGGGGATTCCTGCCCGAAGTGCGGCGGCAAGCTGACGATCGAGCAAGCGATCGAGCTGGGCCATATCTTCAAGCTCGGCACGTTCTACTCGATTCCGTTCGAGGCGAGCTTCCTCGACGAGGACGGAATCGAGAAGCCGCTGGTCATGGGCAGCTACGGAATCGGCCCCGGCCGGGTAATCGCAGCGATCGTCGAGCAACACCACGACGAGAACGGAATCGCGTGGCCGAGGGCCGTGGCACCGTACGATGTGCACGTGGTCGCGCTTGCCGGCGCCGAGGACCAGGCCCAAGAGGCCGCAACCGCCCTCGAGGCGGCGGGCCTCAGCGTCCTGCTGGACGATCGCGATTCGCGAGCGGGGGAGAAGTTCGCCGACGCCGATCTGCTTGGTTTGCCGGTTCGCGTGACAGTTGGAAAGAAGACGCTCGAGGACGGCGCGGTCGATGTTCGCGACCGTGCGAGCGGCGAGGAGCGACGCGTGCCGATCGCTTCGCTGGGAGAGGCTTTCTAGTGGCGCGGCGCAGGCGGAGGTTCAGCGAGGAGCCGTTCGGCGCGACGATCGAGAAGCTGATGGACGAGACCGGCGTCACCTACCGGGCGCTCGCCGACAAGACGAAGCTGTCCGCCGGCTACCTCAACCACCTCGTGCACGGCAACCGCCCGGTCCCCTCGGATGACGTGATGCGAACGCTCGCCAAGGCGCTCGGCGTTGAGCCCGAGCACTTCCGCGAGTACCGGCTGCGCGTGATCACGGAGCGCCTTGAGGCGATGCCCGATCTGATCGACCGCCTCTACAAACGCCTGCGGAAGTAGCGCGTCCAGCGCCGGGCCGGCTCAGTCCGGCTCTTATCGCAAAAAGAGCCGAGCGACCCCATGGACGCGCACTCCTGTGGAGGGATGCGCATCCGCCGTCAGTCTGGGGACCCCTCGGCTCTCACCAAAGATATGCCCGTTGCCGGTGATAGTCCATGCGATTTCAGAGTTGGATCGGCGAGCCGCGGCTTAAGTCACAGCGGACGGCGCCCGAAAGCGAACGGCGGCGACGGGTGACGGCGCGCCCAAACCCTGTAGGACGAGCCCTGCGATCTCAGCCAGCGAGCGAACTCCGCCCGCGTTGCGAAGGTGTGGCCGCTCCAGACGATTCCCCGCGTTGCCCCGTTCGCGGGCGGAGCGTGGAGAACCCGCGTTTCGATGGCCGCGATTGCAAGCACCACCGCAGTCGGAATGACCAGGAGAGCGGCATAGAACTTCATTTCTCTTACGAGTGTCCCACCGAACGGGCGGGTTGCCAAGACCAGCCTCTGCGAACTTTGACCGGGGTGAATTCCAGTCGGGGTGCCCGGATTTGAACCCGGGACCTCTTGTCCACCTCGAAGAAGTCGCTGACGTTGGACACCTACGCGCACGTCCTTGTTGACTCGGGCGCGGGGTCGACGGAAGGGTGATAGGTTCCTAGCGTCTTCTGGCCCAGACTCCTCGCCCGTCAGGCGAGCGCGGCACGGATGTGTTCGGTTGTAGGTCGGCTTGGTCAGAAGCGTCTACACGAAGGAGGCCATACGAATGGCCGCTAGTGCTGCGTCCGCAACACCAACGATGGGCGCCCGCAAGACGCGCTTGCTCGTCCGCTTCACGCCCGAGTCCATAACGACCGACCAGTACGACGAAACGGTCCAACGTCTGGAGAAGTCAGGCGACTGGCTGCCGGAAGGACTCGAGTACCACGTCGCCTTCGAGTCGGACGGCAAGTTCCGAGTCAGCGAGATCTGGGACTCGCAAGAGCAGTTCGACGCGTTCGGTCAGCGTCTCATGCCGGTGTTGAAGGACGTCGGCATCGAGCCAGGCCAGCCCGAGATTCTGGAGATCCATAACGTCGTCAAGCGCTAAGACGTAGACGGGAAACGAGCAAGGGCCGGACCGCCGGGCGAAACGGAGACAGCGAAGGTTGTCCGTTTTGCTTCGGAGAGAGTTCGGCCCTTGAGCGTTCCAGCGTGCTGCCCCACCGTTTGCCTTTAGCCGGCCTTTAGCGCCGCACCAACCGAGTGGACCAAAACGGCCAAGGAGAGCGGCAGAGGTTCGCTGGAATGACAACAAGAATCGCAAAGCATTCCAGCTTCTTCTCTAGTCGGGGTGCCCGGATTTGAACCGGGGACCTCTTGTCCCCCAGAGCTATTCGGGGGATGGGCGGGGAGTGTCGACAGGTGGTTGGAAGTGCCCGACGTGCAGGGCTTTCGGCCTACGAACCTGGACTAACACCACATTCCTCCACACTCCGGCTTTCGGACGTTTGGGCACGGATTGGGCACGGCCGGCAAGGGCGATTTCTCATGACCGCCGCCCTCATCGCCGTCATGGTCGCGGTCGTCCT